>Ga0209489_101853_pt1 | contig 43519 bp, 16 predicted proteins | sample SiratrowhiteBW_FD_187527 | JGI IMG/M metagenome (GOLD analysis project Ga0209489, IMG submission 187527) | Root nodule microbial communities of legume samples collected from California, USA - Siratro white BW (SPAdes) (version 2) | ecosystem: Host-associated > Plants > Roots > Nodule | place... | reverse complement strand
TAAGTTTTTTTTTTTTTTTTTTCATTTTAGTTTTCCGTTCATTTATAAAAATTTCTTCTGTTTACCTTATCTATGCTCGGCAAAAACACGTTACAAAACTTTAGTGTGCCATTATACTTTGCGTGTAGCACTAAGTAAAAATGTGAACCAACGAATTTGTGATGTTGTGGACCTGCCGTTTATCCCCAATACAAAGCCATGAAATGAATTGAGTATTATGAAATATGCAGAATCTAATTAAAAAATTATGCAGAATTTTCTTTAGTTGTTGCATGATCATAAAATGCTGCAAGAATGCAGACAAACTTATCTCTAGTTATTCAAAAATATTTCGAAAGTAGTGGGGCCATTGAAGACTGTTGCTTTGCTTATACCATTCTTTTTAGCAACTATGAAGCATAGGGAAGTCCTTTCAGATTATGTTAAATGTGAAAGTGGTCGATGTTCTTGCAATCAAAGATATATCAGAAAGATAAAGTTCCACGCTGTCATAATTAAGAATAGAGCATTAACTACAAGATAATGCCAACACTCTTCATCTGCATTGTGACGTTTTTCTTAGCTCAATTATACGTAAAAACTATATTATAACACATTGTGACCTTAGTTCATTATGGTCGTATAAATATAACATTTATGATAGCCTCCTTAAGCACAAAAACACAAACCTCAGAACACAAAACCATGTTGTCACCAAGCTCACACTTGGGAATTCTAGTCCTCCTATTATCAGTTTCATTAGCAGCTTCTGCTTCACTTGATGAAAACTTTGTCCAATGTCTCAGCTTCTATTCAGACAAAGCAGCTCCATTTTATGCCTCAATTTACACTCCAAAAAATGCTTCATTTTCCAACATCCTCGAATCCTCTGCACAGAATCTAAGGTATTTGGTGCCTTCGGCGCCAAAACCAGAGTTTATATTCACACCCTTGACTGAATCACATGTCCAAGTGGCAGTGACTTGCTCAAAGAAACTTGGTATTCATCTCAGAGTTCGTAGTGGCGGCCATGACTATGAAGGACTCTCGTATGTTTCAGAAGTTGAGGCCCCTTTCATAATTGTTGATTTGTCCAAGCTTCGCGCCATAAATGTTGATATAAAAGACAACAGTGCTTGGATTCAAGCTGGTGCCACTATTGGAGAAGTCTATTACAGAATATATGAGAAGAGTTCAGTTCATGGTTTCCCTGCAGGGCTTTGCACAAGCCTAGGTGTTGGAGGGCACATCACAGGAGGTGCATATGGATCCATGATGAGAAAGTATGGTCTTGGAGCTGATAATGTCCTAGATGCAAAACTAGTTGATGCAAATGGCCAAATCCTTGATAGGGAAGCCATGGGGGAGGACCTATTTTGGGCTATCAGAGGAGGTGGAGGAGCAAGCTTTGGCATCCTTCTCTGGTGGAAGATAAAGCTGGTTCCTGTGCCAGAAACTGTGACAGTTTTTACAGTTACAAGGAGCCTAGAGCAAGATGCAACAAAGATTCTTCATAGATGGCAGGAAGTGGCACCCTCTATTGATGACAATCTCTTCATCAGAGTCATCATTCAACCAGCCAATATTGGGAACAAAACTGACAGAACCATCACAACATCTTACAATGCTCAATTCCTTGGTGGGGCTGAGAGACTCCTCCAAGTGATGAAGGAAAACTTTCCTGAACTGGGATTGACAAAAAAAGATTGCCTTGAAACTAGTTGGATCAAGTCTGTGCTCTATATTGCTGGCTATCCTAACGACACTCCCCCAGAAGTTCTGCTTCAAGGAAAGTCAACATTCAAGAACTACTTCAAAGCCAAGTCAGATTTTGTGAGAGAAGCAATACCAGAAACGGGGCTTGAGGGACTCTGGCAAAGATTGCTGGAAGAAGACTCTCCCTTGATGATTTGGAACCCATATGGTGGAATGATGAGCAAGTTTTCAGAGTCTGATATTCCCTTTCCTCACAGGAATGGAACACTTTACAAAATCCAGTATTTATCTCTTTGGCAAGATGGGGATAAGAATGCCACAAAGCATATAGACTGGATTAGGAAGCTTTACAACTACATGACTCCTTATGTGTCCAAGTTCCCAAGGGAGGCATATGTGAACTACAGAGATCTAGATTTGGGAATGAACAAGAAGAACAACACAAGTTACATACAGGCAACTTCTTGGGGGAACATGTATTTCAAGGATAATTTCAACAGGTTGGTGAAAATAAAGACCAAAGTGGATCCTGATAATGTGTTCAGGCATGAGCAGAGTATCCCTCCACTTCCAGTTTCAAGTATGAAGCTAAAAGACAACAAATGCAAGACCTGGGAATGAGGCACTTTCTATAAATTTGTAATGTGTTTGATTAGCTAATTTAGATGAATAAAGGATACATTTGGATTTTGCTGTGGTTTTGGTCATTTTAATGTTGTAAAACACTGTTGAAGTGCTTAATCATTGCTATTATCTGTGTGTGTGTGTGTGTGACAATATTGCAAGTAACAAGTGTGGTTTCACTAGCAAGAGTCTTGTAACTTAGAAACCACTCTATTGAATACTAGCACTCCAGTATAAAAGGAATGCACATTTCTAAACAGAAAATGAACACAGCAAGCTAGTGCTCCTTTACTTCCAAAATACTCTTATGCCATGAAATTTTCAGTAAATATTTAGGGAAAAATATAAAAAAACAAAAATTAAAATAATATATTTTTAATCTAAAATTAACTATACAGTTCATTTGTAAAAGCTTTCTCGTATTATTTTTTACAAAATCATATTTTTTACTTATATGCAAATTAGTTTTAGTTTTTTTTCTTATTTTTATCTTTTAAAAAAAATTATTTGAACATGTTTTAATATTTATAACATAAAGACGATAATATACAATTTTTGCATAAAGTGTACTTGTTAACTTTATTTATTTATAGATGTTTTTCTTATTAATAAGAAAACACATCAACATGATAAGTGAGATTTATTACTCAAAATAACTGTAATATTATTCTATAAATCAAGAGATAAAAAAGAAAGAACAAGTTCAAGGCAAGATTTGTTACTTTATTCTTTCATTTAAAGATAAGATGACAATTGTATTAAACTTTATCCATAATCAATTTAGATTATATCTGACTAATCATATTTTTAATGTTAGATATATAAGTATAAGTCTAAATCTTACATTGAATAAAAATAAAAAAAATTGAGCAATATATAAAAAAAAAACCTCACAAACTCAATATATTAATGTTTTGAGGTAAAGATTCTGTCATTTTCTTATGTATTAATTTTTTTCTTATTCTTATTTGATCTCCGTGGTATCTCTCTTCAAATTTTCTCAGCAGCACTTAAGAGTACATTATGTTTATAAACTCTCAAAAATTGTATTTTACTTATAATTTTCTAATTTTTTTTTATAAATTTTATATTTGATTAGCGTTTACAATATGAAAGGTTGTAATGTTTGAACTTTGCATTTTTTATATATAAAGAAGAATGCCAAAACAAGCATATACTAAAGCAATATAAAAGAAATTATTATGCGGTACTCAATAAATTAAACCTCTTTAATTCACTACAGGGACAAAGTCTACCTAAAGTATTATTAAGCAAGCTAATTATAATATTAAAAATTATTTATCTTAAAGAGTTATTGGACACAATAAAATCTTTCAAGATAAAACTTCATAAAACAGAAAAGAAGGAAGGAAAAATTTCTCAGCTTTAGCATATAAAAACTAGAAGAGAATATTTATCCAAATTCTTAAAGGTAGACAATGATTAAATGAACAAAATAAAACGAAAGTTCAAAGAATTACTAGATATTTTTTATATCAAAAGAAATAAAAGATAAAACACTGTGGATAAAACACTATGTTACCACTTGAATTCTCAAAGCTAAAGAGGAATAAAAAGGAAGAAGTACAAAAAGAGTTTCAAGTCAACATAAGACCATGCTTCCTCAGTAAGGAAAGAAGGAGCCAAACTTTATAGTAGTTAATGTCAACTTTAATATGCTAATAAGCATTTATGACAACAAAAGAAATATTCTAATGATTTTCTTTCTTTACTAGTAGTTAATAGTCTACCTAATATTTAAAAAGAACTTTTTTCATACTCTTTCATGCATACTCTTTATGCTGATTACTGATTAAAGGTGTCAAGACCTAATTTTATTTGAATAAATAAAATTATTTAAAAAAATTGTGTTCTTTAGTTTTTATTATATTTTGTTATTTAAGATAAGAAAAAAATGCTTTATTTTATTTTTATGAATAAAGTTTTAATAAAAAGAAATAATAATAACAAAAAGGTAAAAAAGAACTGTTGGATCTATTTTAAATAAATTACAAAAACAGTAAGAAAATAAAATATTTTTTTAATAAGACCCAATTTAATAAGTGATTCATTTAAAAATAAAATGAAATACCTGGTTAAGACCCAATACATTAAGGGTGTATCATAAAAGAAAATAAAGTTGTTATTTGTATCACTCTATTAATTACTTCGCTTCCCTTTCATTTAGTGCATGTAGATTACATCTCTGCACTTTCTGTGTGCCTTTTCTAGGACCTATTTTTAATACACCAAATTGATTAAAAAAATAATTAAAATTAATTGAAAATTTAAATAGATTTGATTGATGAATCTGATAATAATTGATGATTATTCTGCTTAATGACCAATAATGGTATTAATTAGTGATTATAATAATAGGTAGTTATTATGCTTAATTGCAAATAATTCCATAAGAGATAATCTAATTTATTTAGTAATTGCAATCCAGTCCTAAAAAATTGGAGAAAAAACTTAGAGCAAATTAAAAGGAAGCATTTTTGGAAACTACAACTGATATATTTTAATCACTTTGCTCCTACATAACAACTGATATGTTTGTCTGACATGTATATGTGCTACTTCTTTGTATGTTTAATCTGTGAAAATTTTAATATCAAATGTTAGTGCTTGTATATTCTGTATAATAGATACAAGTTGATTGTGAAAAGATATATTATATCTAAAAAGGTTGTGCTTGAAGCACAATCCTTATACCTTTTGAGGATGCTCCTGTCACAATCTTAGAAGGAATCTTAAACCCTCTCAAAATCTTTCCAAACAAAAGCTATAAGTCAAGCAGAAACTCAAAATCACATCAGAACCAATCAAAGCACTACACAGGAACCCTAAATCTTATTGGAACTTATCAGAGCACTCAAAAGTGTTTAAATTTTCTACATCATAATATTATTATTTATATGTAATTTATTTTTATTATTATTATTTCTTTATTTTTTTAACAAATCAATAAATAATGTTTTATTTCAAATAAATTTGTGAAAATATAAAAAAATATAATTTTTTCAAAATTAAAATAATATCAAATATTATCTCAAATAAAAATTTTCAAGTTAGAATTACATTAACCCTGATTTTCTATCTTGAATAGATGGAAATACGTAGGACTAAGATCAATCCTCGTGAGGCCAAAAAAAATAAAAAAATTCTTTGTTTGTTCTTATTTTTGTTTGCATCCTGAAAAGAAAGCTTCTCCGACAGTGTTATCGTGAGTGGGAGGTAAGTGGTTTCTATTTTCGCATTACGTAGGGATGCAAAGTTGGTATAAAGTTGTTGCAATATTCGTATCCTGAAAATGGGTTTCAGAAAACGAATTATGGGTATGTGAAATATCTTAGGAAAAAAATTTCCATAAAAGATTTTGTATTATGAAAAACGTTTTCCGGAAGAGGGGTGAGAACCGGGTTTTGTAGTATGGAAAACGTTTTCCGTAAGAGAAAACGTTTTCCGTAAAAGGTTTATGTACTATAGAAAATATTTTTCATAATACAAAATCTTCTTACGGAAAACATTTTTCACCGAAAACGTTTTTCATAATACAAAATTCTCTTACGGAAAACGTTTTCTATAATACAAAAAATTCTTATAAAAAATATTTTTCGTAATACAAAAACCTCTTACAAAAAATATTTTCTATAATAAAAAAACCTCTTACGAAAAACATTTTTCGTAAGAGATTTCACACCCCCATAACCCAATTTCTTCTATAAAATATTTTCTAAAATATCCTAACCTCTTAACAAGACTGTAAATGTCCATTTACTTACCGATAAAGTGTAGGAAGCAAATGTGAGGGTGCAGAGGCAATTACCCAACATAATAACATGAAGACCGCGTCTTTCTTTACCTTTTTTTTTAGAAAATACTTAATGATAAAAAATTATAATCATCTACAAAGAAAACTTCAAATAAAAATAATCTACAAATACAATTAAAGTTAATATAATGTAAAGAGTTGTATAATAGATACTTATTTGGTGCACACAAAACAAAAAAATAAATAAATACTTATAAAATACAGTATAAATTATGTCCAAAAGTTTCTTCGTGAAAATTATATACAATTTTCTAAAAATGTATTTTTAATTAGATTTTTTGTAAATTATAATCTTAACTAAACTATAAAAAGAATTATATTCTGTTTACATGACTATTTTTTACATTATAAAAGCTATATAATATTTTTAAATTATAATTAATATTTTCAAAATATAAATAATTATTATTTAATTTTAATACTATAACAAATAAAATAATTTAATTTTATCTATAGTAAGAAATCTTTCTGGAGATTTAATAGTAATTATCATATATAATAAGTGAACTAAAAAAATAGTAGGAAAATTACTTTAAAACCCTTATACAATAACTGTAAATTGATTTGGCAGTGAACGAATGAATAAATATATGTGAACAATAAAAAATATATGTTATAAGTGTTATAACATATAACATATAAGTGTTATAAGATTTCTAACATAAGTGTTAGAAATCTCAAAGATAATAACCCTACTGCAATAAGTGTTATAAGTACTGAAGCTACACCAGAAAGGAACATGCACAAGGTGCGCTTTCCATCATAAATCAATCTGATACAAGAAATCAATTTATACAAAATGTTTACTTCTAGAACTCTGGCACCACAAAATTGACAAACGATGGCACGCTAACACCCCAAAAAACATCAATGATTGTGGGGTCAAATAAATTAAGATAAATAAAAGCAAGACTTCCGAAATTTGCTATTATTTAACGAATATATTCTAGCCTTCAGTAATTTACATACTTTTGACATCAATTTTTGACGGAGGAAATGTTCCAAAAATCTTATCCCATAGTGATGAAGTGATTCCAAAACCTTTATCCTGGATCCGAAAGTGATGATTCAAGTGATATTTCTGCAGAAAAAACAAAAAAAAAAAAGTTTTTTTAACCTAAAAGAATTACAAAAACAAGATGATGATATCAAAGCAATGCATCTTAATGCAATCGTCATCTTTTAACCTTGAGATTTCGGGGTACTTCAGTCTTTGGCTGACCATGGTGCAAGTAATAATGGGTGCAATCATACATTACATAACCCAATAAACCGCCACCAAATAGAGCGGGAGCTGTCGAAGGGGTTGCCATGAGCTTCACTAGGTTCCAGAACTGGACACAGCATACAAAAACACTAACATCACTTCATGAAACCTTGAACCATATGAGCATAAAATATGTTTACCAGTATTGACATGTCTGCGTTGCAGACTAATCAAATAATTATTAATTGTCAGAAGTCTTCGGGTCATTTTCAAAAGGTAGCCACAGATTGTGGTATGCATGCGTCGTGATTCTAGAATCAACAATTTCTTTTTAGATTTTCTGAAATTACTATCATAAAATAAGGGTATAAACGTCGCTGCACTGTTAAAAGAACTATTCAAACATAACGAAAATCCAATCAACATCTCTTGTATTTCCCTCTCATACCTGAAACAGTTTCACTTAATCCATTGTTTGTCTTATTGGTGATTTTACGTCAAAACTATTACATTCAATATGACATGCCAAAACTATTACATTCAATATTACATATCGCGTAACAGTAGCAATATATAGAGATATACAGCTGTCTAAAACTAATTCATCAGTAGTATTCGACCACTTTATACAAGAAAAATTCAACGTGACACACTTAACTACTTAAAAGAGAGATTTAGATAGCATGGGAAACAAGATAAGAAAGTTACTCTCTTGGTCTTTTCAATTATAGGAAGCACGCATGCTAAAATGTAAAACCTTGGATGAAAATTTAGATCCTACAATTCCCTTCGAACTAAATAAGTATGGGAAAATGTTTAAATAGTATGTCAGAGAAGAGATACCGGCATCAATAATATAGCAGTTGCAGCAGGGGGGAAAACGAGTCTCAAGCCATCCATCGGGTGCTTATGGTGGCAGCCATGGAGCAGATAATGTAAGGTATTTCCCCTAAAGCAGCATTCAATACCACCAAAATAAAAGGCAAATAAACTTTTAGTGTTGTTCTAACAAAAAATAAATAAAAATAGATATAGTTAAACACAATTACAAGCAAAAATTAAAATATCATTTCACACTATGGAAAGGAAAGGCAAAGAAAGAGATCTAACCAGTAGGTCTTTGTTTTAATGTGAAAAAGAAAACGGTGCAATGAATATTCAAGGAATGTCCAAACAAAAACGCCAACAACCACCATTAGAGCCAAATGAGGACAACTGAGACCCATCAGTACAGAGCTATACACAAAGTAGCATACAACTGGCAGCCAAATGACTGGTATTGCCCACCAGACTGTCCGCGTCAAGAACTGTTCCAAGTAGTTACAAACTCAAGATCACATGAAAGTTTTCAATATATTACCAGAACATAAATTTTAAATCCTTATCCGTAAGAGAAGTGAACGTGAGATCATAATCATAATTGTTATAATTATACTTACACAAATAAGTAGCAGATCTATCTAATAAAAAAAATATAAAAAATATAATATAGATTATATATGGATTATGAGAAATACTTTTATTTATTCTCATATTATATCTTTATCATTACAGAATATTAAATCATTTTTATTTATTATATAGATTTCGTTTTTTCAATATATATTAAGTATTCATGTTGTCTCATAAACTTACAGTTTTAGTTTTAGTTCAATGTTCCTTTCTTTCCTATAATTCAACAAAGTATCTAGAGCTAGGTTCAAAATAGTGTTCATTCAATAGACCTATTATTGACTTAGGAGAATTTTTTTTTGTATTTTGCAAACCTTTCTTTCAGGTTTCACCTGCAGTGTTCTAGCGATGCCTTCAGCGAGTTTTCCAACAAGTTTCACGCGACCACCATTTGCTCCAACGGACACAGGGTCGGGATCGCATCATGCCAATCTATCCAACGATCCAAACACCGACGAGAATCACCCATCCACAAGCATCTTCTCTCCTGCTCCACTGTAATTCCAACTGAAGCGTGATGGCACGTGTGGCACACCTGATGGCCTTGTGCCCAAGTCGCTCCTCCATGCACCCTTACACACGTGGTGGCAACTCCATCAATGTTCGTTTAGTGATTTGATCTACTTTTCTCTCCCCTTGAATTTTTTTATTATCTTTTTCCATATTCCAACGAAAACAGTATCTTCCAGGCGCCCCCAAATTTTCAAATCATAATGTTAGTATTGAGAAGATGAACAGGTTTAACTATTCAACTTGGACCTCCAAAATCATGTTATGGTGAAGTATTGTTGAATCCGTTCCAACAGAACAACAGGAAAAATGAATAAAGATTAATGCTCAATTATTTAATGTAATTAATCCATTATTCACACCTCTCTCAAACCTATTCTTCGTCCCTGTGAGTCGTGTACATCAGTTCAGAGTGAGGTCCGTACACTTTATACTAATGACATACAGTATTTGTATGGCGTGTACCAAAATCTCTTGACACTTCTTACTCCACAAGAATGAGGGCCCTATGTTTGCTTATCTTGGGCGGCTTCACATTCCTTACATGATTTTAATGAACTTCTTGTACCATTTGCAAATACAAACAAGGAACTTGAGAATCACCGTATTTTTTTATGACTGAGTTCGTATGGCTTGCCACAAAAGTATGTTGCTAGTCGTGCTCAAATTTTAGGATCACTAGTAAACCCTACTATGACTTCTGCATCATTTGTGCTCATTCGTATTTGTTGGAAAATAAACACATAAGTCATGTGCAGGAGAAAATATTGCCTTTGTATCATAAGATTAATTACTCTAGATGCTTTCACACAGATAATTCTAAAAATTGTCCAAAATGTGACCATTGTCATTGCATTGAACGTACAATATATGAACACTTCATCAAAAGGTGAGACATCAACCCATTAGTAAAAATATTTTGTTAGCACACATTGGTAACTCATTTGGTTATTTCTCTCAATCTCCTTCTCTTGGTCCTTGAGTCTTTGACTTCGATACAACCAATCATATATCCCGTAATCAAACTCTCTTTTCTCCTCCTTCACTACTAAAGTAAGTTTGCCATTTACACTTATTGACAATGGTTCACAAATACAAGCTTACAACATTGGTTCTACCTAACCCCTCACATTCCTTATTGGTGACTCTATTATTTATGCCCTTGACTACTCTACTAATTTACTCTGTCACTCGATTATTTGACTAGTTTAAAGTATGTGTCATGATTCTCCTCTTTGTTAGTCGTATGGTTACTCTTTCTTTGTTCTCATACTCTTCAACAAAATGTAGTCAAACACAAACACATACATCGTAAAGAAACTACTCAAACACTTCTTCACATTCATCTTTCTCATTGTTTTTGGTGGGATGTTGTCATTATTGCATATTATCTCATTAAAATGTCATCATCTTTCCTTAATGATCAAGTATCTCACTATCCTTTTTCCTCATTCCTATCCATATAGTCTTCCTCCACATGTTTTTGGAACGTGTTTTGTGTATAACCTCACACCGAATCAAGATAAACTTCCTAATTGGTTGTTCAAATGTGCCTTTATGGGACATCATCATTCTCAAAAAGGGGTATCAATGTTTCTCTCCTTATCTTAACCAATTCTCAAAAAGGGGTATCGATGTTTCTCTCCTTATCTTAACCGATATTTAGTGTCTATTGGCATCTCTTTCTTTGAGTTTGTTCTATACTATATACATATTCCTTTTACTGATGACATATGTAGTTACTTTCCCACACTATCAATATTCCTTCATCACCACCAAAGAATAACTCGAGATGTTTCTCCGACACTTCTTCATGTCTATCAACACCATTTACAACCTATGGAAATTCCAGTACGGGATTGACCCATCTTCGGTGGATAATGATATAGTGGAGGTCATGTCTGATCCTCCCTCAACATTATCTCCCATACTAGATTGAGTCTCCTCTGAAAATGAATGAGCTATTCCTATTTGAAAAAGCACACAGTCTACACGTAACCCTTCTCCCAACTATACTAACCGTAGTTATTATCAACTTTCCACCATACATTGTATTGCTTTGTCCTCGTTATCTTCTATTCCTATATCTTTTTTCTCCAAGTGAAGTTTAATCCCACCTAGAGTGGCAACAAGCTATGACTGATGAGATATGTGTCCTTCAAAGTAGTTGTGGTGGGGAGTTGATTCCTATTCCAGTTGACAAATCAATTGTTAGGTGTCACTAGTTGTAGATTCTTAAAACAAGAACTGATGGTAAAATTAATTGCTATAAAGCTCGTTTTGGTTGCCAAAAGATACACACAAATCTATGGTCTAGATTATACTGATACTATAGCATAAATTGGACCTGATGGTAAAATTGATCACTGTTATACAATAACGTTTTAAGCTTAATGTCTCTCTCATTCCTATAGTTTCACAACAATCAATGTCGAAAAACTATGAAACCATCAATTGTCTTGCTGGTAAATGTAGAGCATTAAACATCAACAAAAGTAAAACATAACTCAAGTGATGGGAATGCTGAGGTGAATGCATGAGATGAAAGTAGACATAAAAGAAATGAAAAACAATATTAAGAATGAATAGTCACCGAGACACTCAGATTAGCAATTACTCATAACAAGATGACTGAAACTTGCCCGATAAGGTTTAATCATGTAAGAAGAAAATCAATTGAAGATTCGTGACAAAAGGAAGATCAAGTGGCAGATGGTCAAATTAAAAAGGCAGGGCAGCTAGGAGAAACCATTGAAAAGAACCTTGCTCTAAATTGTTTTACTATAACCTTGGTTTTAGATAAAGTCAGTGGCATCAATAAGTCCATCTAGACAAACTCTCTTCGTAAGGCCAGGCTTGGCTGTTGTAGTTTTGTCTGTAGTTAAATGGCATACCTCCAGAATTTCATTTTCAAAGAAACGAGGGCCTTCCTTGCTAACAATGGGCTGGTGCACCCACTCTTCATAAGCTTCCCCAAGATGTCCCACCTTTAAAACATTGAGAATTCAGTAAGATTCAACAGTAGATTACATGGTATACAAAGTACAAACTATCTACCTGTTATCTCAACCTAAGTTCACACATAAACAGAAACAGGACCTATATGAAAACTGAAAACTAGTTGAAGACGGAGTATCGAGAACACGTTTGAAAGAAGACCAGAAGGGATTTGCCTTTACCTGGAAAACAAGGGCCTTGTTCAAATCAACTTCGAAGTTCTGCACAACCATCCTGGGACTGAGTTCAAAGACCAAAATAAAAAATGTTAAGACCTAAATGGGAGTAAGTTGAATGATAAAACACAACAACGTCGTGTATAAAAGCATAACATGCACCGCTCACTACAGGTCACATGGGGTCAGGAAACTTCGTAAATTTTGGTTTATTTTGCCTTCCTGACGGCATTGATTTTTACCTTTACAGTAGGGAACAAGCTAGGAAGGCGAGTTGCCAAAAAGAACAAAGATACAATTCGTTTTTAATAACCTTATGTGATCACAATGTTGTAGACTTATATTGCACAAAGGTTCTAGTTATCGTTGCTTCAGGCCAAAGCTTGCGTGGCCGTTTCTCTAAGGACTATTTCACGCTGCAAACTAGCATAACAATGATAAGCCGCACCTTCTTTTATAGAATGAAAAGGACACGTACAACACCCCTATAGCTACCTGAAACGACCAGCGTCGTTTTCATCCAACTAGGATCATGCAAAACAACGGAACATCAACGTCAAAGAAAAAGTAAGCAATAATTTCACACGCACAAATACCGCCAAGATTTATATTCTACGAAGTAAAACTAAAAAAAACAAGAAGTAAAAAAAGGTAACAAACAATTTATATTCCTCAGCAATTATCCGTTCCCAGAATATATGCGGATAGCTGTAGAACAAAGGCAAATTTCCAAAACTGCCACGTTTGTACAATACCAAGCGGAATTGAACAATAATCAGCAGACATTAACAATGCCAACAAATTAACATATATCTACGAAAGTACGGATCCAATTGAGTAGCAAAGTCAAGCGAAAAAAAAAGTCAAAAATCATTATAAACATAACCAGGCACACTTGAAATTCATATCTAGCAAATAGCACATGATAAGTCGAGAAACACGCATTTGCTTCGCAATGCTGAAACGACACCGTTAAATCAACTCCAGATCCAGAAACCGAACGTGAATCGAGAAAACAAACCTAGTAGCAGAAGGCAATGCGGTGAGATCGGAATCGAACCTAACCGGAGAGGAACGCTGTATGCACACAGCACCGCAACGTACCCTTCTCCACGTAGAGCAATGGAAAGGGCTAGGGAAGAAGAAGGCGGTTGTGTTATTACGAGCTTGGGAAGCGTGCGAGAGGGAATCTTAACCGTTCATTTTCAAAGGCATCAACGAATATCTCTCTTCGCGTTGGATTCTAGCTCTTGACAGCCTGGCACTGTGGCAGGATCACCTGCGGGGAGGCTCACCTGAGGATTACACAGTTATACTGTGCTTGGATGACATGGCGATATTCTATTGGAGTCAAAGAATCCGAGTTTGTGACTAAAGTGTTCCCGTTCGGATTTGAATCCCTGCAGTTATTTATTGAACTTCATGTGATGTGATTATAGATCTGACGGTGGATAATTTTTAAATGTAACTCTCAGTTTCTATTTTAATATTATAAATTAAAGTTTTAAATGGTTAAGATTTATGCGGTTTAAAATGTAGCTGTAGAATATCTTAGTCTGTTTCAAAGACGTTATTGGTCTTTTTGGTGGGACCAGCCGAATCTCGACATGTTAATGTGATAGCGTGATATTTCGAAGTTGCTTGCATACTAGTTCGGAATAAAAACCTTTTCTACACAATCGCAAAACTGAATCATACAATTTTGGGTAAATTAAAGTGTAGTTTCTGTGTGTTCTCATTATTGTTGTTATTATTGAATTTATATTTTCATTTTTATTTTAAAATTTGTCTATCTTCAAAATTATGAACAAGCTCGGTCATGGTTAATTTTTTCGCCTTTAAAAAATTATTAAAATATACAAAAAGTATAAACAAATTTTTGAAAAGTTCATAAAAAAATAATGCAAACATTTAAAATTGAGTAGCAGTATTTAAAATGTAATTTTATTTTAAAACACGTTAAATGGATAATAAATGTTAAAACCTAATAGGAGAAGTGTGTGGCATTAAAAGTTGCATAGACAAAAATAGAATAAGAGATTGAATGGCACTTCAATAAGTTAAAATATTACTATGGGTATGCTTTTAATATAATTTTTTTTCATAGAGTTCCCGTTATAGGCAAAAATTTTGAAGATCTTTTAAATTACAAAATTTAGTATTTGTCTTTAATTTAGTTTAGTTCTATATTTATAATTGATTCTTTCTTTTAAAATTAGAATTGCGTTTTTTATAGGGTCTATAATCCGTAAGTTCCTTTTTAATGTTTTAATCCCTTATTTTTTATTAATTATTATTTTATTCACAAATTATCTTAATTGTAAGTGAAGTAAATTGAAAATTCATAACTTTAAACACAACATAACCCAAAGTTATTCAACTATTATATCATCGATATAATATCATCACTGAAGTAAAACTGTTTACAACTAATTTATAAAAAGATGGATAATTCTGCAATATATTTCCTAACTAGTAGAGTGATTAGAAACTTTTGTACTTACACTTCATTTGTTGATACTCAGAAGGCTTACACATGAATTGTATAATGCTTATAAATACATAATATATTGTTCATTTTGCGATTTAGTTCAAACCAAATGGGCTAGAGTTTTGCAAGCTGGTTGTTAAACCCACGTCAATAGTTTTTAGGCCCATGCACTATGCACCCCATGGATTTAAAGTGCAACCTACAGAGGATACGTCAAAAGTCCGAATTACTCCTTGTTTATATTTATATTAAACCCTTCTTTTTCGAATATATATATATATATATATATATATATATATATATATATATATATATATATACATTTTAAAATACATAATCTATAATATATAAATACGATCAAAATTGTGTAATTTGGATATATTTTTAATTTCTAAAACACATAAATTTCGAATTATGTGTTTTGAAATATGTTTTCAAATCTAAAAATACATAATCTAAAATACATAATTTATTTAAAAACATATTAGTAATAATGTAAAATATTAATAATTAATCACGTGACTTTTATTATTGATAAATATATGATTAGAATCAGAAGTAGATTATCATTTCAAGTCAAAGATAGGTTCATATAAATAAACAACCATATTTATTGTTATTGTTTTTATTTTTATTTGTGGACTCTTAATTTTAGCATTGAATTTGCCAAAAAAAAAAAAAAGTAATATTGAAGGTGAAGGTTCCTCATGTGTCGAAGTTCATTAACTTTTTTAATGAGTTTTTTCTGTTATTTTAAATTATTCAAGCAACTGTATCGGTAAAACCAGTTGTAATGACTTCTAAATTACACACTATAAGAGAAGCACCGCACCAAAAGAATTACATATTGTACAGTTTAAAATTATAATTTAACTTTTGAGATGTAGGAAAAATATGGAGATACACCAAGAATAAGCCTTAATCAAAATACCATCAATATATTCCAGTAAGAAGAAGTGTAATAAAAAATGTGGATTAAATATATTTTTTATAATTTTAATTATATATCATTTTAGAATTTATTTGATTACGAAACTTTAGGTTAACTTTAAGTTTTGTTTTTGTGTGCTTTAAGTAGAGTGTTTGAAAAAAACGTGTACCATGTTAATGACAAACATTATTTAACACGTCTTTATAATGTTTATTTAATTGGATTAGCATTTGATGGATCGACTTTTCCTTTATAAGATAGAAAATAAAAAAAAAAATTGAATCATACCTCTTAAAAACTTTTTATACTTTAAAATATTTTGAATAAAAAGGATACTAATTTATCTCAATCACGAACTTTTTGTATAGTTTTTTCAAACTTTCAATTTAAAAAAAAAAAATCAGTTTTTATAACAACTATTTTTTGTAAGCACTTGCCAGAAAACAGAAACAGTTACTTCAAGCATTGTTTTCACATTGATTTATTCAAACTCTATATATAGACTCCCATTTTTTATTTTTATTTTTAAAAGTGTATTACAAATCAAAATGTCTTATATAGATAAACCGTGAAGTTTGAACTCACATTTTTTAGCTAAAATACTCTAAAAAAAAGATAACACTTTCTAGAAAAAGTTTTATATATCACTGAGATATTCACAGATAAATGCATTTGTTGTTATTATTATTATTATCATTATTATTATATATTATATATTAAAGCCATAAATAGTTATTTTATTATTTTACATAGCATGGAGACTGTATATCGTCTAAGTACACTTCATCTTCTCAAATACATGTTTATTATTAAGTTTGGGATCATTTTGTTTCTTTCATATTGGTTTTAAGTTTTGGCTTCATTCATTTTGTTTCTTTCATATTTGGTTTTAAGTTTTAAGTTTTTCATAAATTTTAACTAATCTTATAAAAAGTTTTGAAAAGAGCATATTAAAAGTATATTGTTACTATTTTTTCATTGAGTAAAACTCTAGTCACTTTTATAATAATGGCTACGTATATGTATTTTATATTTTTTATAATTTTCTGAAATTTTAGACTAGGTTCAGTAATTAATTTAATCATAATTCTTTTATTAGGACTAGCATGAGATTAGCTTAACAATAGATTTTTCCTTTTATAAATACATTAAAAAAACTGCTTATTATATGATTTGGTTCTTACTAAATGGGCTGGAATTTTGGTCGCTAGGCCCACAATAATAGTTTCCTTTAATTCATGGCTCTGCATTCTGTAACTGCATAAATTTAAACTGCAACCTCCCTATAAATTAAAATTTTAACTGAAATTTATATTCTAAATGGTACATTATCCAAAAGAAAAAAAATTATTTTAAATTATACTAAATAAAATATATATTTTTATTTTTCATAACGCGTATTTTGAAATATATATTTCATTTTATATTATACGTTTCAAAATATATTTGTTATTTTGTATTCTCATAAAATACAATATTTTGTAGCCCGCAATATATATTTCAAAATGAAAAATAAAAAATGTATATTCTGAAAATGTATTACAATTCAAAAATGTATTTCCTTAATAGAAAAATACATTCCAATCTAAAAATACATTCTAAAATGTATAATATGAGATGGATTGATACATTTTAAATTATAAATTCTGAAAATTATTTCTAATTTTTTAAAAACATACCGGATTATTATGTAATTTATTTTCCAAATTAAAAAATACATACTAAAATATATAGCTGAGAATACATTTTTAATTTTCATCCCTTATAAGAGTGCAGGTTTAGAAACAAGAGGTGGAGAATGTAACACCATTTAATTCATCAAAATATGGTCCATCCAGTTGAGGTGAAGTGTATAAGAAAAGTAATGGTTTAAACAATTTTAATCTTTATAGTTTAAATTATATACCATTTAGTGGTAAAAAAGTTACATGTCATTTTGTATTTCTTTATGTTATATATTTTTGATACTGTAGGTAAAATTGATATTTGGCTTAGTGAGTTTGAAATTGAAATTTTTTTACAATATATTTTATTTAGCATGAAGCAACTCAATATTACTTATTGGGTTATTTATTGCTTTGAATGTGACTTTGCTATTTATGGCGTTAATCCAAAGGCATTCTTAATCTATTTTATTATTGAACATTTTGTGCATAGAGTGAAAAATGGAAGGTTTCAATAAAAAATAACCAAGGAATGAAGTTTTTAATTCCAAAATTTAGGAGCTTAAACTGTTCAGAAATATTAAAAAGACTAAAATCATACATAATTTAAATTACAATAAAAATACAATTTTGTGTGTGACGTTGAATCTTATGTTAAAACCTTTATGAGTATGGGTAAATCCAACTCAGGTATGGGTAATTGCCATACAGATTTCTTATAACTCAGGGTAAATCCAACTCAGGTCAAATGTATAAGAATAAACATTAATTTAATTGAAATTTAATCTTCACAGCTTAAATTATATGCCATTTTTGTTTTTATTTTAATATTTTAGGTCAATTGTAATGTTTGGATTAGTGAGTCTTGAGTAGAAAGGCTTAAACGGTTTAATTGAAAATTTTGATTATTTTAATGAAAAGAACAAAGGTACTAAGTTTGTTTAGTTTAAAAATAAATATAATTAATTTGTTTCAAGAGAATTTTGAGACTGTAAAATCGTACCTAACTTAAATTAAAGGGTAAAAATCAAATATGTCAAATTTAATGTTTCATATTATGAGGGTTTTTGTTTTTTTTTTTCATCAAAACTTTATATGCAGTTTGATGAAAAATATAATATTACATGGAATTATTATATATTAATAATATCAAACTCTTTCCAAACGAAAACCCAAACAAACTTCCATAAGCATGCTTCAAGAAGATGTGGGTTTGATCATTTTCATCTGCATACACATGCATACGGTCATCCTTATGAAAATATTAATATACAATATTTATTTAAGAGAATGAATTTATTTAAGACAATGAACCAACATTTTGTGTCATGTAGTATAATTTTGAATTTGTTGAGTATGACTTCCATGAACATGTTTAATAATATCAATAAATAAACTATTAATTTATAAGTTAATTTGATTAATACATAAATATTTGATAAACAGATCAAATTAGCTTATTATATGAACTTATAATTTATAAATTATTTTAGTTAACTTTTTTTATTTAACATATTTTTTATTATTCTTAATTTCGTTTGATCTATTAATAATTAACTTTTGGACTATTTTTTTATTATTTATTAGGTTACTTTTAAATTTTTGTACATTTTAAATTAAATAAAAATTAATATTATAAATTTATTAAAATTACACATGTAGAAAAAAATCATTATAACAATACTTTAAATTAAAAAATAAAAAAAATTGAAAAGTAAATAATAATGAATTTGATTAGTACTTATTAAATTAACACATTTAAATAAAATGACTTGTTGAAATAAAATCAGACAAAAATATATTTTAAAAAATACAAATTTTATTTATATAATAAAATTTATATAATTATAAATTTCTATATCAAATATTTATAATCTAATAAAATAATTTATTAAGCCTTAAACACTCAAAGTTTACCTGTTCCTTTTGTTAAGAAAACCACAATATGATATTTGAGGGCAAAAGATCTTAATTTTGGATTGGTACTTGTCGTTGTCTCCACTGCAAAGAGTACAAGTGGTTAGTTTGAGAAAAGCATGCACCACAAATGTTGTCCCATGAACAATGCACTTCACTTATTGGGGGACTTATCCTCTGCAATAAATATACCCAACTTTAGAGGTAATTGGGTCATCTTCACGAGAATCACCTACTCCTAAACTTATGTTCAATATGAACAATTGAGCATGATCCATGGTGTTTGTTGCCCTTTTATTTGTTCTTCTCACATAAAGTTCCATGTCCTCTTTGTTTAGTTTCTACATGACATGCATCTTTCCCTTTTCACCAATAAATGCCTGCAGACTCAAGTTCTTGCCTCCTAAAACAACCACTTTTCTTATTTCAAACAAGAAAAACAAATCAATCACTTCTTTTTATCAATTCAAAATTTAGATCCCCTCCCATCCTCTCACCCACAATGACCAGATAACTTCTTTAATAATATTAAGACTTATAAATAAAATATGGAGTAAATTATATTTTTATACAATCATAACAATAATGATATTAATGGTAGGTAATTATATTCATTGAGATTAATAATAATAATAATAATAATAATAATAATAATTATTATTATTATTATTATTATTATTATTATTATAATATTTTATTGAAAGATATTTTTTAAGGTGAGAAAAGTGATTTGTTCGAAGACTTTTATGATGATTAATTCAATTTTAACTAATTCAATTTTAACGAAAGAAATAATAAGTATATAAATAAATATGAGAATGAAGCAAATACTAATTGTGAAATTAATTTATATTTATATATATTTTTTAAGATGAGGTATTTAAAAAATATTTAAAATAAATAAGAGATATGATTGATTATTGGATGTTTATCAATTTAATCAATTATTAATATGTAAAGATTTAATATAAGTTATATAGTTGTGTTTGATTTGATTGAATTACATTCAATTTAATTAGATTTTATATTATTTTATATATTTGTGTATATCTTAGATAAAGATAAGTACATAAGTTTTTTAAGTTTGAAATCCACAAATAAGAGTGTAAATAGACCAATGTTATGAGTAAATGAGTTTTAATGTTCTATAATTATGAATCAAATTATTTTGATCTAATAATATTTTATTTATTGTAAATTAGATTATTTGAGATGATCATTTAATTTCAAATGATTTGTTAGACTATGTATATCAAAAGTAATAGTCATTTATTTTTGAACTTCAAACTAACTATTTCAATCTAATATGTTCAAATGGTGATAATTTAATTTCAAACAACTTCATGATATGATCCAATATAGTGACCATTTATTTTTAAAGATATCAGATTGTGATGTTTATTTTTTTTTTCAAACGACTGTCTATGTTGATTTACCGATACAGTGACCAATTATTTTAAGACGATCTCAGATTATGATGGTTGTTCTATTTTTTAGATGACTATATTGATTTGATCGATGTTAGATATCATTTATTTTCAAGAACAATTAGCTCTAGGTTTCTTTCATTTTATGTGATGGTAATTTATTTTCAAAAAACCTCAAACCCACTTTGGATGTCCTTTCTTAGATATGAAAAATAAATTTTATTTCAAGAACGTGTCTCGTTAAAATCTTTTTCAAAAGAATTCATCCTTAAAGAAGAAAGCACACCATTATTTTTTATTATTTTATAGTCTAAATCTAAGTTATTTAATAAAAATAAAAAAGTTAAACAATATATGAAATAAAAAAAAAACCACAAACCTCTATGTCTTAAAATTCTAAATTAAAAATAAAGTCAATTTCTTATCTGAATCTAGTTCAAGTCTTATTTGTTTTTAGATCTTCCAAATATTTTTTCCTCGATTTTCCATGAACGTGTTTATATGAAAGTCTTATGAATCTCTATAATAATATTGACTCAAATTATTTATTTCATGTGAATTTGAATAAAGATTAGATTCTTGTTAAATTTTTTTATTGTCTAATTTAGTGTAAATTCAAAATACACCGATCATATGTTATTTTTCTCAATAAAACTTTAAAATATAAAAATCAATGTAATACGATAAAGACACATATTTCATGTAATTATAAGTTGTAATTATTATATAATGGTTTATATATATACATATAACTTTTTTCCAAAGTTTAATTAAAATAAAAATGAAACTACTGGTTTTGATTTTTTTGATTTTGAAATATTAAGGGGTTTACAGGTGATATGTTATGGTTATTCAATAATGGATATTTACTCAAACACGTGGTGGGCATTCAGGGTTGGGTTCGGGGATATCGGTTTTGTTTTGTCTGTTACAACCATAAATATTTAGACAAGAAACATGTGTTACACTGATTCCTCAGGGATCAATGCATTGTGTTACGCTACTCCTACTCTGCTTTCCTATTTACCCCTATTTCTGCTCCTTCAGTTCTTTTATTATATGCCCCTGGTTTAGTGCTCAGCAGAACTCACTTTCCCAACAAAAATTGTGATTACATAAAATAATTTTATGATTATCTTGTTCATGATTTATATTCACATATTTAAACAAAGATCACTCGTTTTAATCATTGTTATATTGTCAAAACATATTTTCTTGTCACAAATATATAAATTAATACGCATTATGATGTTAATCTTTATTATAAGTAGAATTGGTATGAAAGTTAAAAATTTATAGAATAACACATAAGATGTGCCACAAAAAGACCACAATTAAATGTTTAAGTCTGATTTAATGTGAAAATGGGACAAGGAGAGAAAGTGGAACCATATATTTGTATGTAATATATAGGTCGTGACAATCACTTTATGTCTCCAAAAGTGAATGTTATTGTCATCCACTACAATCCAACTTCTGCCGCTCAAAACAATTGCTATTAAGTGTTTCTGGGCATGCCATAAAGAGGTGCACATGTCTTAATATAAAAAAAAAAAAAAATTGCTCACTAATTGCTTCAGAAAAATAACTCCTTAACAAGTTAGAGTGTGGCTGCTGCCTGCTAAATCCAAGAACCCCTCCCACTTTTTTTTCTAAAACGTTTTTTTCATTCTTATTTTTTTTTCAAACTAAAAATAAAATTTGTTTTTTCTTCTACCTCCTTCCCCAATCTTCATAACTAAAGATGTTGATGTAACATATTGAAATAAAGAAAAACGAAGAACTGTTTTAAAGCTATTTTGTTTTGGATTTTTTATATTATGAAATGTACTAAAAGTAGTAAACCTTTTTATTTTAAAATTTTAGTGAATATAATATAATAAACATTTATTTTGGTCACGTAAAAATATCATTTTGATCAAAGGATTTATAAGACATCATCCTCCTTAATATTAATTTTTAAATAATGGTCAAGTAACTTTTCAATTTCTACGATAATGTAAATTAATTTTTGTTATTGAGAATCTATTTACCTAGTCAAATTGATAGTTACGTATAATGTCACTGGATACATAGTAAACAAGAAACTACAAATTTGTAATAGTTAAAAACATGCTAAAACAATAATAAAGTTAATCCAAAAATGGCATCTCAATCGTGGAAAGTAATTTGCATAATGGAAAAAAAAATCAAAATATTATTTGAGTTCAGGACACTTCACAAATCTAGGAATCAGATTGTCCTTTAGTGCCTTCAATAAATCCAATGGCAGCGACTAATTTTGCCTAACAAGAAAAAAAATAAAAACTTATTGGTCCCATTGATTAAATTGAGGTCACTTCACAAATTGATAGCCAAAAAGAGTATTTATTGGAGTGAATAAAGTGGCAAGAACTATAAGTTTATCATTTCTCACTTCCATTTTATCCTAAAAAAAATACTCAAATATGCTTAATAAAAAAATATAATTTCATAACCTTTATATTATCCTCATTTCCCAATCTGGAAGATATGCAACATTCCTTATTATAGGATTTGAAGGAATAAGGTACCAGATCCATTCCTTCCAATCGGCATCGTTTGTTTTTATTTTGAAATTTTATTATAACCCATCTACATCTTCTAACATTAAAAAATTGTAGTCCTTACTATCTCATTTCATATCACCCTTTTCATCTTTCATCTTTTATACACAACCTATTATTAGGTTCTTGTGGAAGAACATATTCTTCACTCTCCCACGTAACCCCCATCTTAAGAACAACACATCACAAATCCTGTAATATTCTGTTTGTCATGTACTTCAACGTGTCAATCAAATGAACCCTAACAAAATCTGCTGAATAAAAATATAATTCATAGTAGCAGCCATCCTTATTTAACATTAGGGGGAATCAATCAGAAGTTCCATTCATTCCTATCTGCATCTTCAAACATGTAAACAATCCTACTCTGTCATCTCAACCTTTTCATCTTTAACGATCAAATTTACCACTTAACAACTGAACAAAACATTCATGGCACACACAAGAACAACAATTCACATCACCAGTGTCACAATAGACAAACAAAAAGAATGTAACTTGTTTGATTAGTATCTATCTATACATTTACATTCCAGAGTACAACGCATGAAGTTGGATTCCCAACAAATGGTTGGAGTTCCTTTCCCGGGAATGATCTCTCAGTGTTTTAAACTAACATGAATCTTTACCATCTAAGTATCATCTAGAAATAGGAAAAAATAAATAAAAAACTTCTTTTCCCAACATCTCCATCAAGAGTTTGAAACAGAGCACTTTTTCAGAGACACATTGCGTGATCTCCATAATGTTCTAACTATTTTCATCGTGCAACACCATGTCAATGAAAGTACCAAAGCTGGAAAACGACCCAGAAGAAGCCCAACAAGGGCAATCATTACTAGCACCATGGAAGAACCTGAATTCCCAACCCTAGCTACTCTCTTTTCGTTGTAGGAACAAGCGATGCCACAATCAACCTCGTCTTGTTCAGTATCCTTGTTCTTATCCTCCTCTTCAACTTCTAACATAGTTAACTTTTCTTCTTCCACAGCACTTGAAACTTCACTACCCGATTCATCCTCAATTTCCTTATTCCCCTTATCCTTTTTCTCTTTCCAAGGGCCACGAAACTTCTTAGGCACAAACTTCTTCACCATCCTCGACCCAAACCTACCACTTCTACTCCTTTTAATCTTGCATTCAGAAGCTTCTTCAAGAACATGTGAAGAACAATCCTCAACCATTTCAGCCGCCACGTCACCACTGACAGAACGCATTTCACAACAAATCCCCAAGTCGCTCACAACCTCAATTTCATCAATTAAGAAACTCTCGGAAAAGCTCAATTGACTCAAGTCAGCGAATCCACTCCCCGGAACACGCTCCTTCTTCAGAACCCGAACCTTCTGGAGCCACGACTCCACAACGGAACCTGAAACGACGCGCCGCCCCGCGTACTCGAGAAGCAGAAGCGCGAACGTCGACACGGTGATCCCGACGGTAAGCCTCTTCACGCTCGCGACCACAATTAGTACCATCAGAATCTTCACAACTAAAATCACGTTCACAGAGCACTCCGCAACCTGATCCGAAACCGAAGCGACGACGTTGTGGTCAATCCGAGGGTTTGGGGCACGAGGAGAGGGTTGTGGCAGCGGCGGCGGCGGCGGAGAGTTGGCCGGAGAGGTAGGCGGCGGTGGCGGCGGATCGGAGACGTTGGGCGGCGGCGGTTTTTTGGAGCGGTGTTTTTTAAAACGGCTTCGGTTTTTGACGAAGAGGTCGATTAGGGAGGTGGGGAAGCCGGTCTCGACGACGAGGGAGCCGCCGCGTTTGGGCGATTGGAGATCGGCGACGATTTGGGAGATTCGAGGGACGCGGTTCTTCTTCCAGGGAAACGGCATGGTGGTTTCGAGAGAGTAGTGAAACGCAACGGAACAGAACAGAACAGAGGAGTGGGTTTAGTTTAGTTTAGGTTAGGAATAATAATGGAACATTGTTATTATAAGATTGAAGTTGCAAGAAAGGGAGAAATTTAAGGAGACAAGGAAGCGGTTCCCACGGACTGAGAGAAAAAAGAAAACAAACAAACACGGCGAAGGCGCGTGACTCAGTGCGTCTCAATCCATTGTTTAAAAAGAAGGTTGTTGTGAGTTGAAAACTCGCGACTTCAGAATGCGACCTTTTTCGTGAGAGAACACTGTTACCGTGTCCTAACCAAATTTTTCTTTTCCTTTTTAATTCATGCATTCATTTGGAAATTTGGAATCTATCTATTTCCTCATATTTTCTACCTTTTAAACTTAATATTTTTCCTGAATGTGTGTCGGTACCCTTTTTACCACTAATCATATTATTTTTGTTATTTCCTACTTTTCTGTAAATTAATAGAGTATTAAATTATATTTATTCTCAGATACCGCAATTCCTTGATGGTTGCTTGTTTAAGTTCTTGGAATTATTATTATTGTTATTCGTTTCAAAATCTAAGTCACGCTTCTCACGCTAAACTTAACTTCAATTCAACCTTTTACACTAATAGATATCGGTTTTTTAATTATTACAGTACATTACGCGTTTTTTGTTCTTTTAAAACAATTGATATGATTAGTATTTGTATTTTTTAATTATTTTTTTTGCTCACTTTTGGTTTTATCTTCTAGTGAAGGAGAATATGTGTTTGTGGATTGCTGATTCTTTCTCCTTTTTTTTATGTATTTTATATTTTTGAGGAGAAGGTGGGTTGGTTTTTGGTTCGGTGAAATAGTGAGAGGAAACCAATAATGAAGATGAAAGTGCTTCGGTTTCATTCAAATGGTGAGAAAGTATTTTGGTTTGAACAGTGGTGAGCTAATACATTATACCATTTATTTATTTTTTTGAAGTTGTTACCAGTCTTATCTTGTCTTTATTTCAAAGTTTATGTACATTTCCCCCCTTAATCTAAAGAGTTTATGGGCTTCTCTCAGATATTAATTAAAACTGAATCTATTCGCTTTTTCTTAGTTAGATATGTTTTTTATGAATACTTGGGAATATCATATGCACAAAGGAATTTGAAATTATATATATATATATATATAATGTACTAATAAAATCATAAGATCTAATGCAGCTGTTACTTAATTTCAGGATCAAATCTAATATATGTCAAGATTGTCGCTTCTTATTTTTAGCACTTATTTTCAAATATTTGTTACAGTAATTTTTCTTCTTTGTTAGCTAGTTTATATAGATTTTTGTTTCTCTTCCAGTTAAATAGTTCAAACAAATTGTACATTTTGGTTTACAAATAAAAGTTACACCTCTTACCATTTCTCTACATAGTATGCCTTAACATTTTTCACTCTTTGGCCAACCCTATGATAAGTTGGTGGATTTCGAAATGTTGCTGCAACGTGAGGAACACCTTTCCACTCCTTTGCCAACCATATTCAGTGAAAGCATAATGGCTAAGGACGTGGACGACATAACAACAACAAGGCCTCTTATTCTGCTGAATCTAACACAAAGAAATCTTCATTCTCCGAACACAATTGCTAAATCTATTATGATTATTACTCCAAATTCTCAGCACTTCTTTTCGAATAATAATATATCCCAATTTAACAAAATTCTATGAGCTTGTAGAAGCCAAAATCAAATTGTAGTAGCTATGTACGAAGAAGTTGAGGAGCGAGTAACAAAATATCTGTGAATAAAGAATGTGAAAATACGTGGTGATCCAGCCTCAAATTACAGAGTTTAATCCAACTTTGGATAAGTAACATCACAAGTAATTTTATTATTGCAATTATTTGGCAGCTTGATATGGACTTGCTTGTCGCTTAATGAGCTGCCTGATTCAGTAACACAACTCATTCCTTTTCAATCTTTTATGGCTTTATAATATGGATTATATCACTTTCCTCCATCCTAATTGGTTGCCAGCAAAAACTTAAAAAATGTGAGGCTACATTCTTAATTAGCAAAATAAGATAAAAAGAGAAAAGAAAAGTTGTCAGAAAGACTATACAAATGTAACGCACAGGAGCTGCCACAGTGAACTCCAACATCTACTCGTTTTTTTATCTTTCTTTTCCTAAGCAGCCTTTAGATATCACTTGATTGTGATTGACTATATAATTCTTTCCACTACACAATGAACACTAGGTGCTGCCTTAATAATTGGAGCACACTAAGGGACCCATTAGGCCATTTTCCTGTTAATCAAATATATATAATGGATATGTATATGCATGCTTTAGGATTTGAAGAAAGGACCACTAAAAAGATTGACTTTTGGGGTCCCAAAAGAGGGATAAGACCCAAAGAGAAAAAAAGTTAACCCTTCAAGCTAAAAAGAAGAGAAAAAAAACCTATGATTATGGTTGTGTGTGTGAGTGAGTGACAGTGGGGTTGGTGGGTATCCCAGGCACGCAGGCAGAGTGTCTTAGAACAGAGGAATCATTTTAAGACAAAACGAAAACCGAATAATTTAGCATGTTTTCTTGGACCTTATAATACAAGCCTTGTTGAGCACAATAACAGGAGATGTAAATGCCAAGTCAGAATCATTGTGGAACATTAGAACAAGAAGCACGTGGAATCATATGGAATTTGACTCTTCTTGGTCTCGAGCTATGAGAAAGTGACCCCTTGTCTACTCCTTCCATCCCCTACCTTAAGTTTTCACTCATATTCCTCTGAGCTCCATATTCGATCTGTCACAGGTTCAAGCTTTAAAATCAGTGCTTATTTATTTATTTATTATTCTTTTGTTTGTGGCGTATTAGGTTGATCTTTTACCAATGAAGTGTATCACAGAATATGAACCAGTGGACCAAAAAAAAATTGATTCTCTGGTCATAGAGCACCAGGACCAGAATGTAATGTAGAACACGAGAGATTCTATTACTACTAAATCATTGATAATAATAGATTAGGCACATTAGTCAGTGTAATTTTTAATCAGTAAAAGTTAATGATTCATTAATTTAATAATAAATCAGTGCAATTGAGTAAAGTGGGGTGATAAAGGAATTTTTGAGCAGGGCAATCTCATTTTGAAGGTCTCGAACAAAGAATATCCTTTCCAAATAGGGAGGCAAAGAGAGAGAGAGGGCAATGTCGCATGAAGAAGGTGGCAACATCAATTATTGCAATGTAGAGACCAACTTTGAACAAATAAGACATGGCCTAATCCAAAAGGTATTCGAATCCAAAACATCATCAAGAAGATATGGAGTTTCCTTGACAGACCCGCCAAGTGAAACCCTTTTCAATAATTTTCCTTCCCTACCCAATGCAATGCTTATGACCAGCATTTTGTATAAAACAATGAATCAAATGATAAGTGCTTAATCACTTTTTTCTTATGAATTTGTTGAACAGAGATTTGGCATTAATAACCTCTAACTCTGTCTCCAGTTGCTGATCATGGCATAGTTCAAAGATTTCAAATCCTTAAAGCATATGCTCTGATTTATTTTACTTACTCTTACAATTCCAGCTAAGCCAACTAAAATTTTCTTTTACATCACTTTTGTCCCCACCAAAAGCGAAACCTTCTACCTTAGACAGGATGCTTGATAAAGATTAAAGTTAGAGAAATGAAAGGACCAATAACTTTTGAAAATTTTCTTAAAAATCTGATAAATATAGTTGACTATTTATTTGAAATAAACTACACTAAATACTATAATAATACATCAATCTAAATGCATACTCGACTATTATAACTACCTCACTTTATCTTCAATAAAAGCATGAGCCTGCTTTTCAGAAAGCTGAAAACAAGCACGCAATCAAATGTTTCTACAGTTGAATGTTTCGGCTAAAAGGTGAAGTTGACTTGCCTAATTTCATTTGTTAATCACTGCAATGTTCACATTTGATCCAGAAATATATCACTAAATCTTTGCTGAAATAATGTTGCTAAAATTTGTTACTTTTTGAATGATACACGTGAAAACTAATGGGCAATGCATCTTTCTTTGTTGAGGAAGGCACTTTAGTTGGGACTGGATAATAAATCCGTTAAAGCTATCAACTTAAAAACTACTTATTTAACACACTACCCAAGCTAATACTAATATACAACAAATTACTTAAGTCAATACAAGTCAGATTCATATAAGGAATTCACTGTCTTTAACTTAAATCTTAAAATAATAAATTTTTAAGTCTTTTTTTATATATAGAACTTAAACTCACACATATACCTAACAGAACTAGAGCCTTAGTTTTAATAGTTTGTGTTGTTCTAAATGTCATTCTTGAGTTTCATAATATTTTCTATTGAAAAACCAAATAACCCTCCAATTTTCTCGAAAGATCCATCGTATGAAGAAGAAAAAGCTTTGAACATGTTACCCTAACAAAAGAAAAGAACGTTTGACCTCACTAAAAAAAGTAACTGAGCTAGTGAATGAGCCATAATAATATCAGTTCCATCTATAGGAACTTGAGCCATATATGAAATGGATATATAAGTATGTTTGTGTGTATGCAGATTGGAAGCCAGTGATCAAGTAAAGTTCGAATCATGTCATTCCTGCTCAATATCAAAACAACCCTTTTTCTCCCATTAAGTACAAAATGGATTTGTTGCCAATATCAACATCCATGAAAGAATGGTAGCAGGGAAAAATATTCTCTCTTGAACACTAGTAGGAGAAAAGTGTAGTCCACACCAGCTTTTGTAAAGCTTTGCATCTCGCAAGCAAAACGACAGTAAAAGCCTTTAATTCTGTGAACTAATAACAAGGATTAACTAAAAAGTTTAGAATACGTACTACAGGTATCAATTATTGATTTATATATCCATAAATATCTCAACTTATTGTAATCAAATATATTGGTGGATTCATTGAGATGTTGCATAAACCTTCCCCAGCACATCTCATTTAATAAATGTAATTTGTCTGATGTTATTATAAACTGCTTTTCTGATTCGGGTCAGTGGTCACTCTTGAGGTTATGGGCCACCCATGCTCCTTAATTAGCCATTAGTAACCATGCAAGCACCTCGCATTTAGCTTTGTTACATCTTCAGGGACTTCCGTTCCTTCCTAGAGACAATTTTGCAAGAGGAATATTTTAAATCCTTGCTAGATTGAATAAACAACTTCTACAGAACAAGATTGTTGAATCTGATTGTGTTGGAGGAAACTGGGGTGATCAATCAGACAAAACAAGACACCTTTTTATCCCCAAAATTGCAATCTTCCTTACCTAACGCAATAACACACATTAATGCACGTCAATCAAGCCTGCTAACTAACATACCAAACTAATTAACAAAAAAATTTCTTGTCACTTCAGTTTCCATGTCAATACTTTAATCTAATCAAATGAAGGATAGGGACATCATTAATGGCATAATTAATGCAAATTTGTTGGTTCTAGTGACAAAATAATTTGAATATCTCTGGTCTTCAAGACAGTGTGTTGCGTAGCACCTTTGGACGTAGGATAAGGTTCCTTGTGAATATAGAATTGGCGTGGTGGAATGGTATTTTTCTTGAAGAGGTGCCACACCACACGTAGATGTCTCGTGGACGAGGGGCAAGATGAGTTACCAAGTTTGAAGATCTTCGAGTCCATTCTTAGGGACACTAGCAACCATAACAGATCAAATAAAAAATTTATCGAACTTTCATTTAAAATTGGTTGGAAAATGGAAATTGATTCTGCGCGTCTAAGAAATCTAAGTAGGTAAAGGGTAGCTTTTGTATATTCTCCGTCTTTAATCCACTCAAATACCTCTTAAAAAAAAAATTGTGACGAAAACATAAATCTAAAAGATTTAATACTATAGATACAAAAATTTATCTGAATGTACTATTCTAGCTACCTCCATAAGAAGGATTTTGGGTCTCTCCTATCCTTTAGTTTTCAACTAAGAAATTTATTCAATATGTCAAAATATCTTTTCTTAGTTTTCAACTAAGAAAATAAATTATCACTTATATCCCTTAATCCTTATCAAGAAGCACGTCAAATTATATGATAAGTATACACTCATTCCTTTAACATATTAATTATATCGATAAGAGATATATCCAAATTATAATATACGGGTAATTTTATGTATCACCTTACAAAATTGATTTCTTAAAATTCAATTTTTAAAATAATATTAGAACTTATCAATGATATGTCCTAACATCATTACTTAAATAGGTCATTCCACCCACTATTACTCTATTTTCACACTTGATTTCCTCAGTGTGATATCATGATGGAAAAAAAAAAAAAAAAAAAATTAGACCACTTCTAACCTTACCCCTTAATTAAGTAATTTATTTTGATTTACTTAAAAGTTTCATATTCCTTAAAAGTCATCAAAGATAATTAGTATCATCCTTACACTTAACAAAACACTAAAGCACATTTTTAGATTCAAGCATAAATATTTAAGATTTAATTATGTTCAATCCCTTAAATTTGATTTAATTTTTTACTTTGGTCCCAAGATTTAAAGGAACTTGTTTTAGTCATTAAAATTAAAAGATAAATATGATTTTAATTTCTAAATACAAAATAAGAGAAATTAAAATTAGTTTTTAAAGATTTATGGGATAGGATTTAGGATTTTTTTTTTCTATTTAATTCTTAAAGTTTAATATTTAGGGTTTAACAATGTTTTTAGGCTCTCAAATTCAATATTTAGAAAGTAAAATTATACTTTCTTAATTATAAGAAATTAAAAAAAAATTATAAGATCAAAACTAAAATTATTCTAAATTTCATAAATTAAAAACATAATTAAAAAAACTACTAGAGTTTAAGTTTACGTATATAAATAATAAAATATCATATGAAAAAAAGGGTATCCAGTGACAAACAATTATTTAAAATACAGTTTTTAAAAACCATAGAAATAAAGTTTTTTTATTAAATAATAATATGATATCCCTTGACATTGTCAATATATAATTATTAAATTTATAAATTGTTTTATTAATTGTCATGAAGAGAAAGGTCATATATGTTAAAAAGAACTCAACCTAAAACTCATTTAAAAAATTTGTTTTCGGTCTCATTATTATTTGTTTTTTCAGTTATACGTATACGCTTTGTGCTCATGTCAACTTTGTGCTTGTTAGAAAATGTTTCAATAAATTTTAAAAATATATATAAGTTACCATTCGATTCGAATTTTAAATTTTCCGAATGTTTATGTTCTATCTTGTGTTCTATTAGACATATGCGGTATTCTACAATGTCTTGATTTAATTGTTATAGTTTTAAGTGTGTTATATCATTTATAAGACTATTTGGTAATTTTACTTTAATGGAAATATTTTATAACACTCGTATATTTATTAATGTTTTATTTAATTATTGGCAGAAATATATATTTTTTAAATAAAAAATTGTAGTTATTATAATTGAAAATATTATTTTTAAAATAAAAAATAAATTTAAAATAAAAAATTGAAATTAATTTTTGTATGTCATGTTAGTATACTATGACGAGGGGTCTTTATAAGACTTATATTATAATCTTATGATCAATGTTGTGTTTTGCAATCAATATGTTCTTAGTTACTTCATTAACTTTATTATATATTGTTTATTTAAAATAAACAATTTAACAACTTCCAGTTAAATCAAATTTTAACTTTTAATTTAATCCATTTACAAACTATTCTTACTGTGTATAAGTTTGTAGTGATTTGACAACTAAGCTTGCTTTGCTAAAATAAACGCGAATCAAATTTGTTGGCAATATTTTTACCTGCAGGTATAATAAAAGTTGTTAATGAAAAAGAATTAAAAAGAATTTTAGTTGAGACATGCAGGATTAGGACAAAACAAAATAATATGTATTTTTCTTCTTATATATAATTAAGGATCTCCAAATCTTACCAACACTAATATTTTTTTCAAATAATATACAGCATAAAACTAAAAACTTTTATGAGAGTTTTTTATGTTTATTTGTATACGTTAACATTTATTCAGAAAAACAATGTTCACCCATAAAAATAATGTTAGTAATAAGATTAAAATTATTTTCTTTAAATTATACTAATATTTTCAACATAGAATAGTGGTTTGCGTGTGGAACGTGACTCGCTTCTCCCACTCATTTGTACGGAAATACTTTTTATGAAGGTGTGCTGTGAGTGAGGAAAAGAAAAGCAAAAATGATTCCATTTACTATTGTACTTGTTATTGAAAGTTAACAAATTCAATTATGTTTCATTATTCCATTATGTTAATTTACAGTTTTTAATATCTTTTTTTTTTTACTTTTTGATTATTTCAATTACTCTAAATCACTTTGTCTAAACATATATTTTTTACTATTATTTAAAACATTTTGTCGTGTATATGATTTTTGTATAACCAAAAATTAACTTAGTTTTTGTACATAAAAAAAAAGGCTCTTAGGATTTGATAGAGGTTATCTTAGTTTACTCTTAAACTAAACATATAAGACATTTGTTTTACAAAATTTCTCTACATTCTTAAAAATATTATGAAAGTGAGAATATTTATTACTATATTTAGAAGATTATAAAAAACATTTTGGAAAGTATAATTTGTTTCTAGGAAAACTACGTCTTCTTCTTATTTATATAAATTTTTATTCCCGTACTAAAAGGGTGAGTGAGTTATATTCTCATAAGAATAAAAAAAAGTTATTTTAACATTTATTATAACTTCCTTTCTCATATTTTATTATTTTAATTAATTTAAAATTTAAAATATTTTCAAAGTATAAAAAAATAACCAAACATCTTCTCAAATATATCTAGAAATAATTCTTCAATCATAATATTTTTATAAATCACATTTCCAAAATATAAAATCATAACTCGTAAAGAAATTTCTTTTAACACACATTTATGTGTTCAGTCTTCCATGTACACGAAGCCCGCGCGAGTCAAATGTGGAAAACATGTTATGCGTTCTTGCCACATCATTTTTTCGTTTAAATCAAATGTAATTTAGTTTGATTTAATTTCAATTTAATATAAGTTCTGTATTAAACTAAAATAATATTTTATATTTCAACTTGTATCGAGTTTTGCAGATTTTTTATATTATAAAATCGTTAAATATCTTTCTTAAAAAATTGTAAAATTGTAAAATAAGATAATATATTATAATTTTTAAAATTATTATCATATTTATAATTTCAAATTTTTATTTGCAAGTGTAATATAATAAAACTCAAATAATTTTCAATAAATGCATATATTTGTTAGTTGTTAGTTAATTTTAAACATATAATATTATATTTTAAAATAAATTAATTTGATTTAATTTTGTATTTCAATCTGAAATGCAGGCCCACTAGTTAAGGAAAAACATAAATTATTTTTCAGTTATTTTTTAATTAGTTTAGGTTAAAACATTTCTGCATAATAAAGATTTATTCAAACATTTTTAATATATTTAGGGGTTTTTAAATTAAGAATAGCCTGAAAGAAACTTAGAAAAATAATCATAGATTTTATTGGAATAAGTAACACAAAGGAACCTAAAAAACTATACATGCAGGAAACCAGAAAACTGCATATACGAAAAATACCTAAATAGTAGCTGTAATCATTTAAAGCTTTATTTAATCCTATAATTATAATTTTTTTCTTACTATAATAAATAATTTAAATATAAAAGCTATTATTTTTTGTTATAAAGCTAAAATTTCAAGTTGACAAAATTCATCTTTATCGTAATCTTTTAAGGTCTTTTACATATTCTATAAATTTTTTATGTGTATAATAGAATTTTAGTATTATCTTTTTTCTTTTTTTTTTATCGTCGGTAAAATTTATCTTATTAGGATTATATAAATCAATAAAAGAAATCTCAGATTCATACAAGAACGGTTATAGTAAAAAAAAATCTTCAATCGAAGTCAACAAATTCTCTGAGTAAGAATTGCTAGATCATCACTCCTTCAGTGAATATACATAATAGGCTGAAATAATATAGATTCAACACATTGGTAGATTTGCTGAATTAATTTTTAAAGGTATTTTATTATATTAACAAAATTGTAAAATGATTTCCTAAACGTTAAAAAAATGTGATCCACAAATTAGTTTCTAATAAAAGGGTATATTCGAAAAATAAATATTAAAATATAAAAAAGAAGTATATTTAGCTGTTAAAAGGGGTGCATTTAATAATGATTTGATTTGTTTTTGGTGTGGGCCGATCTAAAGAAATCACTAACTAACTGCAACTATTTTTCAGGAAAATGGGCTTAAAAAGAAAAGGAAGAAAATCAACCTTTTCTTTTGATCGTAAGAAGTCAAAAAATTGATGGTGATCAGCATATATCTATAATTTTGTATGCAATGGGCTCTAAGAGTAGGTTATCCGTTATTTTCACTGTTAAGTATTTTTTTGTTTTGACGCTATTCATATTCAAGAATTAGTTCAGTGCATTTCTACATGTTCATCATTGTATAATGTTTGTCTGATTCAATTTGTTTGAAAACACTTTTGAAAGCACTTGGAGGAGAATGATTATTTTCCAAAATTTAAACAGAATGAAGCAGAGATTTGAAAAGTGTGAATGGCTTCTGGGGTTGTGATTTGTGTATTTGATGATAAAGTCAAAGGGAGGAGCCTCCTAGTTGCAGGCCCAGAAAGTTACAAATGAAAAATTGTATTGATTCTACCCACTTTACCTACTACTCCAATATTTTGTCAACAATGTCCACCCAATAGTCTTAATGGTAAACTTGGTATTATTCAAAATTAAACAAATCCTGTGATGTAAGGAGAAGCTCTCAAATCTAAGTTATCCGTTGGAAGAAGTAACAGACATAAATACATTTAAGTATATTTGAAATACGTATTTAAATAGTATTAGTATTCAAGTAAAACAGAGGGAGACCAAAATAGATTGTTTGAGTTTAGACTTTAAATACCTGCATCAGTATATGCTGGTTTTTAATGTAATAAAGTAAAAAAAAAAAAAAAAGTCACAATCATCATAAACAAAATTTTAGCGTTGGAAGATGTAGGTAAAATGAAACATATAAAACTTATATACAAATAAAAAGGATATTAAGTTCATATATCAACTATCAAAATTTTAATTCAATTTCAATATTAATATCAACAAAATCGTATAAATTATACATGAATTCATACACTAAAATATTTAACACACGTTTATCAGAAGACTGGTATTAAGTAGGTTTTATCATAGACTAACATCTAATATAATGTTAAATACTTAGATTACCGACGAATGTAGTAAAAATGATCACGATAAATTCAAACATCTATTACCAAGTGTCTACTCGCAGTTTCGGTGTGTATGAACTTTCTCATCAGCTTCTCACAAATTAATATCTTACTCTATGTGGCTTACATCATTAGTGAAACTTAATGATGTATGGTGTTATATAGGTATCAATACTTAATATAGAATCAAACTACAACTCATACCTTATCCTAAATGTATGATCTCAATTTCATACTCATTCCATTCTTCACATTAACAATTTTATCAAATAACATTCCTACAATAAATTAAAATTTGGACCACGTTTCATTCACATTTAGATATTCTAATATGGGATACTATATGAAGATTAAATTTAGTTTTCCTTATTTAAAAAGTTAAATCTCTAAGACAATTCTAAAGTCAAACAGTGATATAAGTTCAAAATATTCAAACATAAATATTCATTATATAATAAAATAAGTTGAGTGAATAACTTTTTTTTAACTGACTCTTAAAGATAGATGAACAAAACTTAAAAATAAATAAAAAATGAAAGGTATTTAAAGTAAATAGAAATTTATTTTTTTGAAAATCTAATAAAATTTAATAAAATAAAAATATTTTTTGATTTCTCATAATTAATATGATCAGATTTTAAAATTAAGGAGGTATATAAAGAAAAACATAGAAATAAAGAAGATAGCTTGTGAAAGAGAAGATTGAAAAATATAGAATGGGTATCTGAATTAGAAAATGCCATTATTTATCATTATAGGAAGGGTTACAAATTTTGAGATTTCCTTGCTATTAGATTCATGTTTCTTAACATATATGTTTATTAAAGTGAATATAACATCAAATCAAAATAAGGCCAATTTATAATTAATTTATATATTAGCTATAAGATGAGTATATTTACCATCTTTCAAAAGCATATAAGAAAATTTAAAGTCAATACTAAATTTTGAACAATTTATTCCATGAATTCTTGAGAAGTCAAAGCATAATAGAATAATTATTAAGGACTTTACAAACTAAGAAAAAAAAAATCATATTCCACCCACTAAATACACTGTTAGAGAAAGTTACGTTATTTTTGCGAGGGTACAGGGAATGTCTGACACGATGCGTTTTGTTTTTTTTCTTTTATTCTTTAAAGGTATTTTGATTTTTTTTAATAGACTGTTTTTTCACTCTTTTTTTTTTTTCACAATTGGTTCTATTTTGTTATTTATTTATTCATTCATTCATTTTTAAATAGAGGTATTATTTTATTTACAATGATATTGTGAGTAAATAAATGCAAATAACAATATCAAATTTCTATGGTTCTTTGTAGACAAATATTAATTTATTGGACGAAGGAGTAAATGGTGAGGGAAAAAAGGGATTGTCTTGTATTTTTCTTTGTCATAAAAACCTTAGAGAGTTATCACTTTAAAAATAAAAGTGCATTCATCAAAATTTGATGGAATAGAATTTATGCATACTCAAATATTAAGTATAAATAGTTGATTGAATTGAAATCTAGGTTGTTGAATAGACTAAATATAAAGTGAAATTTAAGAATGTACCTGTATTCATTTAATATGAAATCGTAAATACTTCACTAAAAAGAAAGAATAATAGTCTTTTAACCTTGTAATAATTTCTATCATGTGAATTCATATTTGCTTGTTGTAAATTATGATCTTAATTTTTCTTGAATATTAATGTTATAGTTAACCTTAGAATGCAATACCACAGAAAAAAAAAAAAAATCTGATTTGAATTTTGCTCTGCAAGGTTAATCAAGTTTGGCAACACAAATTTGGTTTCTTTTCAGAAGTAGGATGTCTGAGATGAGTCTTGCATAGTTTTAGTAACATGAAAGAACCAAATATGAATAAATTAAGACATCTTTTGTGTCTTTCTTTTATCTTTCAAATTCCAAATTATTTATTTTTGTTTATTTCTTCGCTAAACCTCGCACTTTCCTTATGCAACTAAATCCTCTTAATCAAACTCCCCCATTTACACGTGCAATTCACACACTTTCTAGGGTTTTTCATAAATTTTTCTTCTTCTTTATGTTAATTTTCATCTGTCATATCATTACCCTTTTAACAATCAATCTAACAAAAATTACAAGTCATTTTAATAAAATTAAAAACTATAGTGAGTAAATAAAAACTGAGAAACAACATTACATTTTGGAAAAAAAATTGGAAAAAAATGATATCAAACATATTTTTTATTTTAAACAAAACTAGACAAAAAATTATATTAAACATATTTTTTATTTATTTCAAAACTCATCAACCACCCGTGACCTTACATTGAAACGTTAGATCCAAAAAATTGGAGAAATCATTGACAGCTGGGTTGGGCTAAGCCATCAATTCTCACCGGCCCACCTCACTCATTCAACTGCCATTTTAATATTCCACACCATAGTTCTTAATAAATTATAATTCAAACCGGAATATTCATGAAATAAATAAATAAACTACCTACTCAGTTCGCCCCAGTTTTTATTGGCAATATCCATTCTCGTACCATTAAAATTTTCCAAAATGAACCACTCTTTCATTTCCCCATTTATAAAGTCCAAACTAAGAATTTCGTTTGGTCCAACTGCTCTTTCTACATTTGATCATATGAAAAAACCCTTCTATATATAAATAATCTGATGGATATAGATAATGAGCGTAAAAAATATTATTGTATACATTCCGGTAAAACTACTACAACTCTTAAAAAAATTATAAATTTTAGATTTAATATATGGTTAATTTTTTTAAGTGTAATAAATTTGTAATTTTGGTTTTTGATGCAAAAATTTATTAAATTGATTTTTTTTAAGAGACCACACAAAGGAAAGAGAAAGGGTAACGGTCTCTGGTGTTGGCAAGAACAGGGAAAGATCAAACGGTTCCAGAACAGTGTCGTTTGGTTTGGTTCCTTATCACAATTCACAGCTCAGCACAGCAAAGCACTATCATTTAAAAAAATCCTATCTATTCCGAAAAGGCCCTCAGGATATTGCAATATTACGAAACAAACCGACCCTTCAAAATCTCCCCAGCATTGACCCCTTTCGTTCATTTCCATTTCCTTCAAACCCAATCCTCAGTTTCCTCAAACCCTAATTCCCTCTCTCTCTAACACTCTTCCACACTCTCCGACCGAAAATGAGAGAAATCTTGCACATCCAGGGAGGGCAATGCGGGAACCAGATCGGAGCCAAGTTCTGGGAGGTGATCTGTGACGAGCACGGCATCGACCATACCGGAAAGTACAGCGGCGACTCCGAACTCCAACTCGAACGCATCAACGTCTACTATAATGAAGCCAGCGGCGGAAGGTACGTTCCACGCGCCGTCCTCATGGATCTTGAACCCGGCACCATGGACTCCGTCAGATCCGGCCCCTACGGCCAGATCTTCCGCCCCGACAACTTCGTCTTCGGCCAGTCCGGCGCCGGCAACAACTGGGCCAAAGGCCACTACACTGAAGGCGCCGAACTCATCGACTCTGTCCTCGACGTCGTTCGCAAAGAAGCCGAGAATTGCGACTGCTTGCAAGGTACCCCCTACTTTTAAATTTCCCTGTTACTCCTCGATTTTGATTGATTTGAGCGTGTTTTGATCGAACTGGACTGGTGGTGACGTGGCAGGGTTTCAGGTGTGCCATTCTCTTGGAGGTGGAACGGGTTCCGGCATGGGGACGCTTCTGATCTCGAAGATTCGTGAGGAGTATCCAGATCGGATGATGTTGACGTTTTCAGTGTTTCCTTCTCCTAAGGTTTCTGACACCGTTGTGGAGCCTTACAATGCTACGCTCTCTGTTCACCAGCTTGTAGAGAATGCTGATGAGTGTATGGTTCTGGACAATGAGGCTCTCTACGACATTTGTTTCAGGACCCTCAAGCTCGCTACACCCACCTGTGAGTTTCTGGTTTCTCTTTTTATTAATCACTGTTTATTTTGTTGGTGTTGTTCTGTTGTTTTGGTTTGCTGAATAGTTGAGTAAATGTTTACTGTAATTGACTTTTTTTACTTTCAATTTCACGATTTAAATTGGGTTAAGTCCCTGCGTGGATAATTTACTTCATTAACGGTTGTAGGAAGGAAATAGGAACAAAGTAAAATTAACTTCTGTGTAAGTTAAAATCAACCTTTTGGAAAGTTAAGAGAAAATTCCTTGCAATTAGGTTATGTATAAGATAGTTTTAGCTTGTGGGAGACGTTGATTTCGTTTATCTTATTTTTATTTTGTCCTAGTTTTATGGAGAAGTTTATTCTAGCAGGGATGAAGTGTCGTTTTGTTGGTGGGGCCATGGGGGTTATTCAAGTGGGGTTAGGTCTTGTGTCTTGCTCGTTGCTGGTGGTGTTGTTGTTTAACTTTTTCTATCAATTTGGTTTTCAGTCACTATCTCTAATGGCATATGTTCGCTTTATTTGAGATTTTTATGCAATTGATTTCGAAAGAATTGAATTTACTAAAATTGCTGTGTTTTGGGACGTTATTTTAAAAGTAAGTTTAGAAGAATTGATATTATTTGGATGTTAAAATAGAAATATTTTGAAGGTTAGATTTTTTGTTCTTCTTTCACCTGAATCTAATTTACCCACCTGAGCACCTTAATTTTTCAGTTCTTAATACATTTCTGCTCACTGCTGGATCGATTTTGATACCTCCATAATTAACCAGACAACTGTTAGTTTATGAATAAATCTTTGGGGCCTTGAAGCAAACAGGAGATTAGTTGAAAGTTCATTTTTTCTAATTAAATATTTCCTTCTTTTGATTACAGTTGGTGACCTTAACCACCTGATTTCTGCTACCATGAGTGGAGTTACTTGCTGTCTACGTTTCCCTGGGCAACTGAACTCTGATCTTCGCAAGCTTGCTGTTAATCTTATCCCATTCCCCCGGCTCCATTTCTTTATGGTTGGGTTTGCACCCTTGACATCTAGAGGATCCCAGCAGTACCGTGCTTTGACTGTTCCTGAATTAACACAGCAAATGTGGGATGCTAAGAACATGATGTGTGCTGCTGATCCTCGTCACGGTCGTTATTTGACTGCATCAGCAATGTTCCGTGGTAAGATGAGCACAAAGGAGGTAGATGAGCAAATGATCAATGTGCAAAACAAGAACTCTTCATATTTTGTTGAGTGGATACCTAACAACGTGAAGTCCAGCGTGTGTGATATCCCGCCTAAGGGTCTTAAAATGGCTTCCACTTTCATTGGCAATTCGACTTCAATCCAGGAGATGTTCAGGAGAGTTAGTGAGCAGTTCACAGCTATGTTCAGGCGCAAGGCTTTCTTGCATTGGTACACTGGGGAAGGAATGGACGAAATGGAGTTCACTGAGGCTGAGAGTAACATGAATGATCTTGTTGCTGAGTATCAGCAATACCAGGATGCTACTGCTGATGAGGATGAGTACGAGGAGGAAGACGAAGAAGAGGAAATTGCTGCTTAAGACACTCCTTCATTTTTAAGAATTGTTTCAAATATCAATGTGGTTGGCTTTGAACGAGTGGTGTAAGTTTTAATTGTGATGCAGTCAAATTAGATTGACTCGTTAATGCGTATGCGTATTATTGATTGTTGACATTGTATAAACTGGGTTTTGTTGACAATGTTTCTGTTCTTGAGAGATCAAGTCTTGGATGTTTGTAATAGTTAGTGACATGTTTTTTCTCTTCACCTCCTGTTTTGATATCTCTTGTTTATAGTAAGTTTCCTATAAACGAAGTAATTGTTTTAGGTTTTCATTGACATGCTGTTCCATACGTGCGTGATTTATCCTGGCTGGGCAAGCTTAGACAGACTGATGATTTGTCCTTCTAAAATTGTCTGAGCATTTCACAATACGCTGTTTTTGATACGAATAAAACGTGAATACAACGGTTTGGTTGGTTAATTTGTGTAGTGCCATTATAATGATTGGTTGTTAAGAATAAGAAGACGGTTATTATAACTATGATGTTGATAATTGCTATGCGAAACACCGGAAGAAATGAAAATAAAGTGGGAGTAAAGAAAAAAAAAAGGCTGAAGGAAAGGAATCAGCAGGGAAGTTGTCCCGCAAGTTGAGTTGTAAAGGGTGGCATCATATGATGGAGCCATTATTCAGGCGTATGGATGGAGTATTTTGCTTTTGGAATTTTAAAAATATTCTCATATCACACTTAATCTTTTTTTCTTAGCTTTATTATTTATCATGCTTTTTTTGTATTAAAGGAAAATTATAACTGTCATTTTCATAGGACTTGTATAAAATGATAGAAATATTTATATAATTATATCATAAAATTTTATATATAATAGTTAATAAAAATATCATTTATTTGGTTTTTGGTTTATTCGAATTGTAAATCACAAATTCTAATACTTGAACCAATCATTATTGTATATGATTGATTTGATTTGAGTTATATCATATTTAATTTAATTAAAAATTTGAATTAATTTAATTGGTTTGATTTGAATTCTCTAATTGGCCGACGTAATATAAATCAACGAACACCTTTTATTTAAATGATTTGGGAGTTGTTAAGAATTAATAAACGATATCACATTTTACATTTTGGCAAAAAACATTCCATAATGGATTAGTTTTTTTTTGAGACAATTGTATTTAAGTACATCGTTATAATAGATTAGTCCTTTTTTAAATATTTTTATATAAAATTAGTACTTGAAACCGTATTTAAAAGAGAAACTAGACTCATAATTTTTAATTCAACCATTTGTTACTATTTGTATTTCTTTTTTTTTTGTTTCTTTTAAGAAAACTAGCACAAGTATAAGAAAAACATAGCATATGATACATTTTAGTGTGTCTATATATATATATATATATATATATATATATATATAT
>Ga0209489_101852_pt1 | contig 43531 bp, 20 predicted proteins | sample SiratrowhiteBW_FD_187527 | JGI IMG/M metagenome (GOLD analysis project Ga0209489, IMG submission 187527) | Root nodule microbial communities of legume samples collected from California, USA - Siratro white BW (SPAdes) (version 2) | ecosystem: Host-associated > Plants > Roots > Nodule | place... | reverse complement strand
TTTTTCTCTCTTTATATATATATATATATATATATATATATATATATATATATATAATTGCCTTTTAAGAATAATATTTTAAGAACGTTATCTACAGACATGAATAAAGTCGATTACTTAATTTGATTTATACAATTTAAAAACAAAATATCTTTAAGATAAAATTGTTTCCCTCTTATACTTACAACATCGTCCAACTTAAATTATATCTGTTAACTTTCTGTAATCTGCAAACTTTTGTATTCAAAAGAAAAAAAAAAATCAATATTTCAGCTACTATCTATAAACAAATCTCTCTCATACATATGTTTATTCCATTTTGATTAGTAAATCGGAAGTATAAAGCAAATAATACAAATCCTCTATATGTAGAGTAAACATCTGTTCATAACATATCTGCAGTGCACAGGCACACCAACCTAATATTCAGATTTTGCTTGGACACGGAGATAGGGAATGCGAGCTATTCTAGGCCAGTCTTCTCCAGTTTCTTTCTCACATCGCTTCTTTAACTCAGGATTGCAATTAATAATACTCAAATTTTCCAGATTGCTGAGGCTTAGACTTGTTGGAAGACTCATCAATTTGTCACAGTCAACAATGAATAATCGACTAAGCCAGGGAAGGTCTTCAAAGCGTAACTGTTGAAGCAAGAATTCTATATTGGGAAGACTCTCTAATGTTAAATTCTTTAAGGCGGTCATATGCTGTAAACCTTCCACCTCTTCGCATTTCTGAATCGTCAAATTCTCAATACAGGTTAGGCATTTCAAACCGGCCCACACTTTCACAGCACACCACTTCATTTCTAATTTCTTGAGAGACTGCAACCCTTCCAGTGAAAACTTCCCACAGTCCTCAATTTCGAGTGTGGAAAGACAAGGAAACTGCTTTTCTCCATCCTTACTTGATAACCTTCTCAGGTTTGGAAGACTTGCCACTAATAGATACTTTAGAGCCACGAAAGCTACACCATCATCGTAGCACACGTAACTTACCCATGTTGACCCAACTATCTTACCCATGTTGACCCAACTATCTGTAGATAGTTTAGGGAAGGTAGTTTTCCCAACACGGGAAGTTGTACACAATTTCCGCAATTCCACAACACTAGATCAGTTAAATATCTTAAAGAAGGACTAGATATCCATTCTGGGAAACAAACACCATAGTACCCTTCCACTATCAAACTTTGAAGTGTCTCGGTACAAGGTTGAAGGGCTTCAAGAACCTTCTCATCAAGAACTTCTTCATCATTTCCTTCTAATTCCCCCTCTCCACTACTCTCCCAGGTCTGTTCATGGTCTTCAAGAACCTCCTCATCATATCCGTCTAATTCCCCCTCTCCACTACTCTCCCATGTCTGTTCAAGATCTTCAAGAACCTCATCATATTCTACTTCCCTCTCTATGAATACCTTCCATGTCAACGTCAACTTATTCAGTTGCTTACTTGACATATTGGCTTCTTTCGCATCATTTACACTTTTCACTCTCTCCAGATATTTAATCTCAACATCTCTTTTAAGCTTGAGTGGCCCCAGTTCTTCCAAAAGGAACCCTCTTTCCAAGCCAACTAAGTACGTGGATAAATTCCTTAAGGAACTTAACTTCCCTACATGAGGTGCCAAGACTGATAGGGACTCACAATCTTCAAGAGACAGTTGTTGTAGGGCTTTTAAGCGTACCAAACTGTCAGGTACCTTTTCGAGTTCACAACAATAATCTAATTTGAGTATATGTAAATTCAGTAATTTACACAGATTCTGGAAGAGTTTTGAAGGTACCATAAGAAAGATTCAAGTACCTTAGATGTTTCAAATCACCAATTGCAGATGACAATTCTTCCTTTCCTTCTAAGTGAAGCAGCCGTAAAGAATGACATTTCAACACGTCAGGAGAAAGTTCGCAATTTGTAGCTAAACAAGTCCATAAAGACTTCACTTGATGCAACTGAGTTGGACGAACCTCCCGCCGATAGTCCGAGAGATGGTGGATTCTTCTTTTTTCAACAAAAGCACGTGTGTCATTGTCGTTTGTGATGCAACAAACCTCCTCCGCAACAAATTGTGCAAGATCATGAACAAGATCATGCATCTTGAACATCCAAACTTTGCCAAATTCATCTGTCTCTATATCCTGAAAAAGGTATCTCTTATATAATTCATTCCATACATCATCACCAACATCGTCAGCATCTAACCTTCCATCAGAGGAAATGAATCCATTAGCCATCCAAAGTTCAATTAAATATTGCTTCTCTATGCTTTCATCTTTGGGAAATATTGCACAATAAGCAAAGCATCGTCTGAGTTCAATTGGTAAGTTCAGGTAACTTAGTCTAAGGACAGGCATTATGGACTTCTCATCCGGTGATAACTTCAAAAGGTTACTTTCCATAATATTCAGCCACTTATCCTTATTTCTGTGAAAGCGTAGAAGACTTCCAACTGCCTTTGCTGCCAGAGGCACTCCTCCGCACTTCTTTACTATCTCCCTTCCTATCACCACAAGCTCTTCTCGTTCTACTTCGTCTGCTCTAAAGGCTTGGTCTTTAAACAATTCCCAGCAATAATCTACGGATAGCTCTGATAATCTATGGGGATGTTTTACTGTTCCCATGATTTCTGCAACTTTTGAAAAGCGAGTGGTGACCAAAACAGAAGCACCCTTTTCCCCACAGTCCAGTACAAATCTCAACATCTGCCAATTCTCCACCCAATTCTGCTTCATAACATCCCACACGTCATCCAAAACAAGCAAATATCTTTTTCCTGAAAGCAGCTTTCTAAGTCTTATTTGCATTGGCTCTAGACCCAAATCCTTGCAGACCTCCTCAGATGCAGCTTGGATGATAGCTTTTAACATTCTCTCCAGACCGAAATCTTCAGAAACGCATACCCAAATTTTTAACTGAAAATCTTTAAGATCCTTGTGGTTGAAGATGAGTTTTGCCAGCGTTGTTTTCCCAATTCCGCCTTGACCCACGATCGGATAGACTGGTAAATTCTCAGCACGAGAAGCAGCACCTGCCAAAAAGTCTACGATATCTTCTATATCTTTGTCTCTTCCATATACTTTTGGTTCAGTGACAAGTGAGAAGGTTTGTTGCCACTCAGGGACTCCACGGGTTTCCTCTTGAACCGTCGAATTCAAACCAAGGTGGTTCTTTTCTTTAGCAATTTGATATAATCTCTCATTTACGATCTTCATTCTTTTCGCAATCTTGTAACGGAAATAGATATTCATGGGTGGGATGAAAAGAGGACAAGGAAGAGCTTAGTACATACACAACACCTGACTTCTCTTTCTTCTTCTTGTTCCAGTAGCAATTGTTCATAGACACACTCGTCCAAGATGTCATCAAGCTCGTAAGCTGCATCTTTGAGCTTTCCAACCCAATCCTTTGTAGCTTTGTCTGAGAATTGTTTTTCTTCAGCATCTTCAAGAGCAGCCTTGATTGCAGTGAACATGCTTTCAAGCTTTTCCTTTTCTCCACTGAAACCCAGAAATGATCCCAGCTCTGGTGCAGCAAGAGAGGTCAAACTTCCAAGCACACCTTTCAGTACAGCCTCAGTCATATTGCAGGTTCTGATTCAAAGGATGAAAATGCGATAGATTGTATGCTTCAGAAATCGCAGTGCAATGATAAGTTTTGGGATTTTACAAAGAGTTGGGAAGTCAACAACTAGCCTCTAAGAATTGTAGTTTTGGTGTTTTTTTAATGTTCTTTCACATCTGGTTTGCTTTGTTTGACATGCATGACGATCATGGACATGGTCCACGACACCTCACACTCTGCTTAATTGGAATAATTTACTTGCATTAGGTGATGTGCTTGGAAATTAATTAATGGAACCTGGTTAATGTCGCAAGTACTTAATTTTGGTTTTACTTGGAAATTAACGGAAATTAATTTACTTGCAATTGATTGGGATTTAATGTGTAATTAATTTTGGTTGAATAACGAAAAAAGGGAAAGAAAAAGTTTATATATTATCATAAGATAATATTTCACAATGACAATAAATTTACGCAACACACACGAACTCCATAGAGTTATTTTTGTAAACATACATTTACTTGGTATGCGGCGTTTTGATAAACAAAAGACTAAACTATATTCGTACGGATGAAATTTCGTAAGTATCTAACGAATTTACGAATTCTACTTTTATTACTTTTAATGTTATTATTGTTATTTATCTTACTTTGATTCTTATTTTTAATATTATTCTAAGGAAATTTACTTTTATTATTTTTAGCATTTATCTTACTTTAATTATTATTTTTAATATTATTTTAACTATTATTTATAGTTTTATTGGTATTAATTGTAATATCTCATAATTTTCATATGATAGAAATATGTCACGTAGAAATTTTATAATAGATCTAAATATAAATATTCATATATTTATTTTATTACTTTAAAATATATTTTTTCTACTAAAGATTTAATAGAAATATATTCATATAATCACAAAATAAAATAAAATAAACCTTTTCTATTTTAAAAACTACAATCGTAAATTAAATTTCTATCATATTCAAACTACAATCTATTAAACTTTCATAATTCAGCTCATACATCATATTACCATTATCAATATAATAACTAGTATCATACATGCAATGAATACATTGATAATTGACCCTAGTCCCCCAAGACTCGTGTATTGAATTAATTAGACTACACGTCATACTACCACTCCATATGTTTTGATCTGGTTAGTTCCTATTTCAAACATCATATACAATTTTCATTATTCCGATCAGCTCATATTTCAAAATTCGGACATAGTCATATGAATCTCATTTGATTCTCACCACTTGAAATCTTTATCTAGATGATTTTAATATACCAGTAGAGTCAAGATACCTCCTTATTGATCAAATCCCCAATCAATGCACATCCTAACAATCTCAACATAGGTATCTCTTTTTCTAAAAATATTATGTCTCGATTACCATTCTATATCACTCACAAACATTGATACTATATCATACCATACATAAACATATATTTTATTTAAATCAAATTCATCTAATCCATACTTAATAAAACAAGTAATTACAATATCTATTAAAAATAATATTCAAACTAGTTTCCTTTACAAAATTCACAAAAAGCTCTAAAAGCCTGGATTCTGTAGGAACAAGATTGGCTAACCCTTATTTGGCGACTCAAAGATAGTATAATCTGCACTATAGAGTCCTGATCAATGATCATAACACATTACTAAAACCATGAATTAACAAAGGCTAATCTTGATGATAAAAACATTATATGCAACCACAGTCTAAACATGAAGGATTAAAAAGACTTGAAAATAGACTCAAATGAAAAAGAAATAAAAAACGAACTTACTTAATCTAAGACTCTAATAGGACCGTCTTACTTTAAATACCATCACAAATCTGATAACAAAGTTAGTTAACATAATGATGAGATCTAGATAATCTAAATAAAGCTCAAAACTCTAAAAAAAGAAGGTTTTGGAGATATGATTATTTTTATAAAAATGAAACTTATATAATATTACATTAATAGAGTGCAAGTGAGAATTAAACTCAAGTCCCACATGTACCTATAGACTTGTCACAACACTCACTTCAACATAGTCATCATATTATTATTATTATTCTTATTTATAACTATTATTATTAACTTTTATTATTAATAATAACAATAATATTACTAATAATATTAGTAATATTAATAATGTCAATAATAATATTATTACTTTATTATAAATAAGAATAATAATATTTATAATAATATTAATAATATTATTTATAATATTCGTGATAATAATAATAATATTATTATTAATAATAACAATATTAATAATTCTAGTATTAATAATACCATTAATAGTGTTAATAATAATATTAATAGTAATAATAGTAACAGTGTTAATAATTTTAATAATAATAATAATAATAATAATAAATTAATTTAAATAATAATAGAAATATTGCTAGCATTGCCATAACATAATTGTTAAATGCACTAGCACAACAGTAAACAAGGATTATGTGGCAACAACGGGGGCTTTCTAAAATAAAAATAGAAAGGTAAGATATACACTCAAAGCAACGACACACATGTATTTTCTCCTTATCCCTACTGCGAGAAAAAATAGTAACTCACTGTTGGAGGTCGTCGCCTAACGCTCCACAGAAATTTTAATTTATACATTTTGTAAGAAAAAAATAAACTATTAAATAATGTATGTTCTTGTATTATTTGAAGTTAATTTGTTGATATGATTATAACAGTTAGAAATATATATACATGCACAAACAGAATTAAGTTTTACTAAATATTAATTTAATGAGTAGTCTTGATTTTTTTTTTTTTCTAAATTTATATGGTTGATAAAGAAATACTAAAAAAGAAATTAAAGTTCCACTAGAAGCTTTAAATTATAAAAAAGTTCATTATTTTTAAATGCATTTTAATGTTAGAATATTGTAAATAGTTGTAAATATTGTCATTGCCAAAATAAAATTTTCAAAATTAACAATTTTAAGATTTATTTAAATATTTACAGTTTTAGATATTTTTAACTGATTTATTATTAAAATCTTTTATGTTTAAAACATTTTTTTATTATTTAAGTACATGCCATTTGACCTTAATACGTAGTAATTATTTCGATTTTTCTGTCTTGAACTAACCGATCAACTTATTATGTCTCCAATTTCTTTTAATTTGTCAACTAATTCTTCAAAAAGAAAATAGCAAGTCAACAAATTTGTTAGAAAATATTTGAACAAATGATCATTAAGTCAGATATGAGAAGATAGAAATAATTAGAACAAGTTAACATATTTATTAGAAGAGATTCGAACACTTTGTTCATTGAGTTAGATATGAAAAGATAAAAATAAAGATAAATCATTCTATTTTCAACAAGAATAAGAATAAAATGGAAAAATGTTTCAAAAAAATGTTTTGAACACTTAATAAAATAAAAATAATAATAATAATTTTTTCTAAAAATATTCAAATTTAAGAAATCATTAAAACTTAATTAAATATAATTTTAATATATTTTGAGATCACCTACGATGCAAGTTAAATGATATTTTGAAATTGCTTGAATACAAAATTTTGATCAATAATTTTATATTAGACAAATTTCATGAAAATTAAAGATTTAGATTAAGAATGAATAAAAATATCCAATCCATCATTCATTACCCTTTTGCTGTCCAAATTACACGAGGTTTATAAAAGAGCTGGAAACAACCTTAAATCGAGTCTATGCAACAAAATTAGCCAGATAAAAAATTAATAATACAAAAATCATCTTGGAACTTCCATTTTGACAACTCTGATTAATTTGGCAGGATACAACTACCGCTGGCAAAGGTAAACTACAACTACATGTGATACCTTTGCTCACAAGCTATCACTACTGTTGTCAACTATATCATCCAACCATTGTAACGGTTTCAGGATCGACAATTTAAGGCTGGAGAGCACACAAATTTCTATAATTTCCCTTAATAAATTGGTTAGAACTCAAAAATTTGATATGCCGGCAGCATATATGCAAAATTAAAATAAAAAATTGCTCTAAGTTTTTAAAAAATATTTATTGCAGAATATAATGTCTTCTAGAGGAAGATGTTGATTTCCTTTTCGGTCATCTCCAAGACATGGTCTCTTGCATCAGCCAAGGCACTCTGCATGTGAAGTATATTCAGACCCATGAAAATAAAATAAAATGAAGGGTAGAACTGAGCAAAAAGTAATAGCAATACCACAATATACATCACCTGCCCAAATTTTGTAAGGAAGTTACTTGCAATGTTAAGGGATGTGACAGCTACATCATCATTAGACTTGAGTGCTTGAGCAATAGCAAAAGCTCCATCATCCTGTGAATCAGACAACATTAGAGACAATATAATTTCCTTAGGAGCCAAAAAAATACATTCATACCCTTATTTCATTAAATCCTAAATCTAGAGAGGTTAAAGCTTCATTAACCACTTTCAAGCTGCGAGCCAGGCTCTGTGCACCCTGCAGTAGTTCATTCATAAAACAATAACATATTCAGATTGACCGACAAAAAAGGTTTGGAGAAAAGAGATTAAAGGAAAAAATGATTCAAGGTACTGAAAACAAACTTCATCTCGCAGTCCGTTTGCTCTCAAGTCCAAAATTGATATTGTGGTATTGTATTTTAAAGCGTCTGCAATGAACTCTGCCCCTTTTGCTCCAATCTATAAAGTTATTCTGTGTTACAAATAGAAGTTAAAACAAACAACTTACAGGTAGTTCATGGAAAAAAGGTTACCTGGCACCAACCAAGCTTAAGGGTTTTTATGTTCCCATGAAACTTGAGAACTTCAGCCAAGGCCTTGGCTCCGTCTGGTCCAATGGGATTATAACTAAGTTCCAACTAAGAATGAGAAAAAATCTGTATTAGAGTATAGAAAAGACAAACAGGACAAAGATGAGAAACTAAATAACTGTTGAGGCTTACAGTGGTAATAACTAAATTATCTTTTAAAACTTGAGCAACGGCAGTAACACCATCAGCGTGAATGTTATTTCCACCCTGGAATATTGAACTCAAACAAGTCATGTCCCAGGCAATAGTATTTACATTACAGACTCGACGTTTCTGTTTTTTCTTTTGTTAATGACCAGAGCAGGTGGAGTAACAAGCCATGTACAAAGAGCAAACATAAAGGAAACAAAATAGGATCTCTTACCAGATCCAATGTTGTTATTGACCGATTTTCCTTTAAAGAGGCTGAAATTTTTTCGGCTCCCTGACAATTATACACAACCAGTTAATGAATATAATCAGAAGTCGTTGTCCTCTTAGAAATCTGTCTTTGCAGAACTATTAATTTTGTTGTGGTAGTTGTTACTGTGAATAATAAGGGAAAACCAAAACATTCTCAGGTATGGCAATTTGGACATACCGGGTGACGCATGGTTATTTCTGAGTCATACACATCAATTTACTATTCGTATACTTTATCATATACGTTATATTTTGACAGAATGGAATGCAATTTATACTGATAAGTTATGGAAAAAAACAATACTTAAACATCTTAAGGATCAGAATTACTGTATGACCTCACACTGTGACACAATATCAACAAGATTTATAATCTCGTGTGAAACAGGGGACAGAATACCTCATCGCCAATGTCATTCATGTAAAGGTTCAACCATAACAGGCTTCTGCTCTTCCTAACATACTCAGCGACATGAAATGCACCTTTAGCTGTTAATGAGTTGTTGCCTATGTCTAGAAGTGTGAGTTTCCCTTCAGAACGAATACTGCTTGTCAGTTAATTGTATAATACTAAAGTGGAATTGTGGAACCATAAATGACAGTCAAGATCAGACATAAGTAAAAGTTAACCTTTATGTGAAGATAATCCCGCCATCAATGAACGGATTCCTTCATCTCCAATAGAATTTCCATGCAAATGAAGTTCCTGTCCATATATTAAAGTTCCGGGTAAAGTGTTCTTGCTTAAGCTGAAGCAAATATTTTTTCTAGAAGATGAAGCAACATTTTGTAATTGTCACAAGATCACACATGTTGAAGGTTCGCTCTCAGTTTATCTAAGATACGTTTTGGAATTTCAGGTGTTCTGTATGAAAATTCATGAAAACATTGTGTTCTATACAGCACATGTTTTGGTACTGGATAAGATAACTAGATCTAGTGGAAAAAGTGGGAATTCTGAAAGCTGTAACAAGAACTTAAGGAGAGAATGTAATGTTGGCCTTTCATCCAAAAGAAAACAAGAATAGTACCCTTAACGACTTGTTGCTCTCAAGTGCTTTAGCGAATGCATTAGCCCCCAAAGCACCACCATAGTTGCCACTTGAATAGTGATAATGTTGGAATAATTCACAAAAGAGGAAAAGAATAAAGTAATGAGCATAAAGATTTAATCAAACAATTCCAAGGGAATTGTAACATCAAAAGTACGAAGATCATAAATTAAACTGCTACTTCCTCAAAATTTTGAGGAGAATACTTAGTGTGACAATCTTACTCACTTGAGATGCATATTTCGTATACTGTTATTCTCAAGAAGAGCTCCAGCCAGACTTGAAAATCCCTGCCTCCATTTCCATGAAACAAATTAAAAATAATATTTGGACACTCACTTCTATGCTCTGAGAATAAGTTTAAATTCCATACAGAGTATTCAATCATGTTATTGTTCAGTTCAAGAACCCGCAAACTTGAATTTTTCTTCAACATTTCAGCAATAGCTTTTGCACCCTGCATAATACAGTTAGCATTTCTTAGTTCCATTGGGTAGTCATTCTATGACAAATACAAATCACCAAGCTAACCTCATCACCCAAGTCAGCACTGTTTAGCTGGAGCTTCTCGATGCTAGAGTTATTCACCAATATGTCACATAAACACTGTGAAGAGTGAACAAGGATATAGATAGTGAATAGATAAATACAATAATTATACATAAGTGTATGAAAATGATTCAATGATCAGCACTAACTGTCAACAAATTTGTAGTCTTTTATCTCTTTGAGAGATGATAGAGATGGGTTATAAACATATCTCAAACACTGTTCTCATCATCATCATGATTGGCTACGTAAGCCATAAGTTTCTTAATCTTTAGTCCATGGTTCTTTATGGCAAAAGACAAATTAATATATTCTAGCAAATACAGGCTCAGAGAGGATCTTTGCGTCATAGCTATTCATGTCATCCTGCATATGCTTGATATGGGATTGCAGATTACACAAGCTCAAACAGTGAACAAATATGGCTATGTATGTATGTCTATTTAATAATAATCCATTGTACTCCTCATCAGCACTTGAATGGATACGTAACTAGCTATAAGAACCACATGCAACAGATTTAACTTGTTCCAAAGGAGTTATAGTACCCTAAAACAGTGAACCAAGCTCCAATAAAATATTTGACTTGCTCTTTCTCGTATGATATTCAATATTATATTTCATTGAAAACAGCCTCATAAACATAAACAGAATATCAAATACATAGATGCTATTTATAAGCATCAAACTCAATTTATTGTGCAACAGTAATAATTATGAAATCTTAGAAGGAAATACCAAGTATTATTACAGAACATGTAATATAAACAACCATTGATCCATCAATAACAAAGTCTCCAGGAAACGATGTCAACAATTTTAATGACTTGTTTAAAGAAAAAGTAGTCGAGAATTATATAAGCAAAGGCGTCGCTAGCTGTTGCCTGCTACCCCTACATGTCTACCTTCTTTCACATTATTCGGACATAGAAATAAGACTGTAAATTGAATAGTTCATTACAATTTTTTCATTTTTGAGATATCAAAGTTCAAAAAAATAAACTAAGACTGCATTTGGTAAAAACAAAGAGCAGGATTTTCATAATTTCTCCACAAGAACAATATTAACAATAACAATAATGAAGATTATAAACAAAGACCTTTGATATAAATAAATGCGTGAGCCTTTATCTAAATTGTTATAATCTATCATGAGCATGGTATCAAAGCCTCTGACTAAGTGGTCAATAGATGTCACCCAATTGTAAAGGTTGAACTTCAACACAAGGTATGTTGCCTTGTACACTGTCACATTTAAAAGCCCAAATGGCTCTTGTCTAAGGGCAAATTTCAGAAACAAAAACATTCACAAGACTTCACCTAACAATTTAAAATTGTGTTATTGACAGTAGTGTATGAACGCAGACAACTTTCATAAATCACCCTAACATATGTTTTAAGGACCTTTCAAATAATTATATAAAATAAAGGAACTATAACAGTAATGAACCCAAATCCTGAATTCAGAGAAACACTGGGGACTGACCTTGGCACCTTCATCTCCAACTAGGTTTCCTGAAAGATCAAGAGTCTTTAATGTGATGTTTGATTGAAGAACGCCATCAAAAGCCCTCAACCCAGCTGCAGTTATTCCATTTGCAGCAAAACTAACTTCCTCTGCAGTCTTTATAACAAAATATATTTAGCATGTGCTCAAAGAGAGAGCACCAAAGAGCATCTTTCATTACACTACTTTCTTATGAACTATAGATTACAGACTGAGATTATGAACCAAAACCAAACTTCCATGCAGCAAATCTCTCTATAAACAAGATTTGACTCATATAGATTATAACGGATACACAAGCTTCTGTGCAATCTTGAACTGTATTAAACTAATAATTTATATGTTTCTCAGTTAGTAGACAATAAATAAGGGTAATTAATTAATTATAACATATATATGAAAAAATATAATTCTATTTGAAAATCTGGTCTATCCAGTGTGTTCACGAATTCTCTGTCAGAACTAGGTACATTTTCGGAGATAACAATAAAAAAAGGTTTATGATTTAGGGTTTCTCAATTAATCAACAATAAATAACGGTAATTAATTAATTATAACACTTATGATCCTGAAGAAATATAATTCTATTAGAAAATATGGTCTATCCAACGTGTTCACGAATTCTCAGTTGGAAATAGGAATATTTTCAAAGATATGCGAGGTTCTATAATGTTTATTTTTTCTAAGTAACATAGATACTTGATAATGGATATATCCAGTGTTATTGAAAAAGGGCCATGGCAACATGAAGTGGTGGTTCAAAGCAGAAATGGCGTACCCACACAGTGGTCTGAGTAATGAAGAAGCCTACAGTTAGCATGACCTGACCCGAGGCACTTCAACCGTAACTCATGCTCTAATTCCGGTTTATACATATTGGGTCAGTCCAATAGTTCTTTTTTCTTTAAAAGGTTGGACCATACAACCTATGTAGCACAGATATGCGGATACGATAAGTAGACACGTGTAATCTTCAAAATATAGGACACAAAAACGGATCTATAAATTACATTATTATAAATTATATAAATTGACATTTAAGATTTATGTATTAAAAATCATCTATGAACAAAGTTAGCCAAATATAACAAAAAGTGAATCTAATTCATCTATCTAAAATCCAAAAAGTGAAAAGAAACATATATAATCCAAATATTCTTGATTATATATAGAATTTGTTTCTTATCTCTATAATAGGTTTATGAGTTTTTAGAAAATTATTGTATTAATCCCTTTTAAAATTGTGTTGCAACTGTGTTAGAATTGTAGATGGGGAAATGATTTTGTTTTTCACAATGATCCTACTCTTAAATGGCCAATTGTTTGCAAAGTATAGGCGTTGGAGAGCCAAAATTTATACAAGGAGAAAAGAAAGCAATCATCAAGTGGTGGTATTGTTACTAGATCTTCCTATGCTTTTTTAAGAAAGTCCAAGTTCAACTTCATCCACAATAAGATGGAGGAGCAAAGAGAAGATTCATGTTGTGGTTAAGGATGAATTACAATTTGGTAGCTTTGATTTTAATTCGAAGAAATACTTAACTTTGACAATACCTTCTTTGAAGGGGAAGAGGATGAAGGGTATGCCACATTGGATAACATTGAAAATAATTATGTTAGGATAGAAGAAGAGTCTGATAGTTAGAAATTTATGACATTTATTATGTTTTTGTTATTTTAAGTCTTGAACTTGAACTTGGTGATGTTTTGATTTTATTGTACTGTTATTTGAATTTCTAGACATGATATTATTAGTAATTATATGGTTGTCTTTCACTATTTTTGCATCACAATTATATTTCTACAATTTTTTAGTTATCTACACGTATTTGTATTTATAATTTTTGTTAACAGTGCTTCCACAATAATCCGTTATGACTTCAAATATATTTTGATTATAGATTTTTGGAGTCCCCGATATTTTCTGTTATCTAATATTGATAACACTGGATATATCAAGTAGTTCATCTAAGGAAGTAGAATCTTAATTGTTCTCTTGTAAATCGGTTTGGCATCAATTATATTCGTAATCAATCCTCTTGAAATAAATAAGTTCAGTGTGTTAGGTATAAAATACACTCAAACAATTTAAGAAAATATTTGTTTTCCTCCTCTCACATGGTATTAGAGCTCCTCACATGGGCACTCTAATTAATTCCACAAAAAAAAATGTCTTCTTTAGAAGGTTTGCTGGACTGCACCATCAGACATCCAAAAATGCAGTTTGAATTTTCAGAAAACCATCATATCTTTTAGTCACCCTCCTGCGTCCATCATATATCTGACAGAGGGCAATATTCTGACACATTTCTAGCTTTTCAGCCACTGTCCAAACTTTTCCAGAGACTAACAGAATTTTCTGCCGACTTCGCAGATCGCTGGGAACTTTCCCAGCACCTTTTTTACGCACTATTAGATCTTTTCCAGCGATCACAGACTTGGCTCAGCAGGGTTCATTCGGCTCCAGTTCTCTTCTTTTGCGATTACTATTCTGTGCGAACAATACCAATTTTTTTTCATTTTTATAGGCTCTCTTATCTTGGTCTTTGTTTGATATAGAAAAGGGAGTTTGTGAAATTCTTGACTCTTACACTGATGTTGACTATGCAAGGTTGTGACTAATAGGAGGTTCACTATTGGATGCTGTGCCTTGCATGGAGGAAATTTAATTACTTGGAAGAGTAAAAGGCAGAATGTTGGGGCTCAACCTTGTACTGGAACTGAGCTTTAAGCTATGGCAAGAGGTATCTATGACCTAATTTGGTTGAAATTATTTTAGAAGACTTGGAGATTAGAAGGAAGGGACTTATGAAACTCTAACGTAATGATAAGTCAGCTATCAATATAGCTCAATCCTACTCAGAACGACCAATCAAAGCAAATAGATTTAGACAAGCATTTTGTCAAGGAAATTTTTTATTAAGATTGACTTGTATACATTCTTACTAGAGGATTATACAGTTCACATTTGAAAGAATGGCATGCAAATTGGGGATGGAAAAATAAAAACAAGTCCATCTGAGTGGACAATACACTCCAAGCAAAATCAGAAAATATTTATTTCTCTTGTCACCCTTTCTTTGGAGCATATTTCATAGACAAAAAGTGGAACCTCTGTCCAAACTCATTAAGTGGGTTTTGCAGATACTAATATTAACTGACCATCTATTCCAAAGCATTCAATCATAAAAACACCTGACCTTGAAAGGTCACAAAACTAAGTGATTTAGGAAGCATAATTCATTCTCAAAAAGAAAAGAAGCCATGCCTTGCCACTGTAAGTTGCATACTTTTAAATGGATTCACTGACTGGTATCTAAACTTTCAACATCTATTAGCCCTACTGACCTATACAGATACACTTACATGGGCTTCATAAAACCTGCAGACTAACTAGCTAAAGCTCACAGATGGATTTATTTAAAGTAAATGTTGAAATATTCCAACGTTAATTACATTGTCTAAGCCATGATGACATTTTGATTTAAGTTGTATACTTCGGGAAGATATATACTTCATAATTCAATGTGCTAAAAGGATCACAATACACCGAATTCGGATTTTCCTTCATATCTTTGCATAAATGTGCCTTTTTTAAGCAAGGTACTACATGTTACATATGATAGTTATAATGTTTGGATTTCAAAGATTTTAAAATTGATTCAACTGTTCACTCAAATAATCCTGCAATATGACTGTACAGTAGGTAATATCACACTATATCTTTTAATAACAGTATCAAAACAGGCAGCTTTATGAAAGCAATGATAAATGGAAGATAGTTGTTACCTGGTTAAATGCCAAGCTCTCAGCAAGGAAGAATAATCCTTCATCTCCAAAGTTGCGTCCTGCCAAATTTTAAGTACGATAAATCAATTACTTTTGCTTTTATGTATCAATTTATTTCTATGGTACCCACATTTTAAAGTCAACTGCAATGAAGCAAGAAATATCTAGTGCATTATAAGTGATTAAAACATGATTTGCTATGTTTTGAAATGAACAAATGGGACCTAGAAATCAAATCATATGTTTTTATCCTATTATAAAAATATGGTTTAAATTTTTTTACAAAATACATTAGCAAAAAAAGAAATTCATTTAGTTAGGTAATTTACTTTATAACAGGTAAACTAGAAAAAGTTAAGTAATTTACTTTATAACATGGTAACCCAGAAAAAGTTAAATAATTTACTTTATTATCCTTATTAAGATTGTGATAAAGTGGGTAAAATAATAATAACCGCAAAATTGTCAATCAAATAATTAAAACTAAAATGAAATCAAATACAGTCATAAAAATAGTATATTTCTGGACTGATACAAATCAAAAGGATTTAAAAATCAAATTATTTTGCATTTCCTTAATTACCAGAAAACATTATTGTACAAATCAATTCCTAAAAGTGTGAAAGGAAATTAAGTTGAAAAGAAAAAAAAAATAACAAGGAGACACAAACCTTCCATTGGAAGATGTTACAGTTTTATAGACCGAGAAAAATCCAATATCAATTAGATTAGCCAATAAAAACTTTGGTTTTCATGAAAACAAATGAATCAGATCACGTCTACAAATGACAAAATAATGAAGTTATTTTGAACAAATATCTAAGAAGAATCTTCATTACTGAATCTAAAGTGTTCCAGATAACCATAAATATCTTTCTCATTTATAAAATTTTCAATCAAGTCAGCATACCTGACATATCAATACTAGGAAACGACCTCAATTCCCGAGCAAACTCATTGAGCTTCTGTTTAGATTGCCTCTCAATCTTTGCCCCAAGCTGGGATAACAAATTTGTACCAGCAGCAAAAGACCACTTCAGTCCTTGTGAAGGGGGTTGACTTTCCACAGTCGAAGATTTCAATTGTTTCGGAGCTGGAACAAGAAGCTTCTCCACTAATTTCCATATAACTGTAAGCTGAAAACAAATTAGTACAACCACTATTATGAAATCTAACAAATAGAGAAGAGCAACAACAACAAAAAAATAACAGAATCATACTAATAGCACCAAAACACAGATTAATTGAGAAGCAAGGATATTTCAAAATGTATACCAAACTAGAGTCAGAAATTTACTTGAATTAGATACTCAGTAGGAGAGGTAAACATGAGAAATTTCTTTACTTCATAATGGGAAGAGGGAATGGGTTAAAGGAAAAATATTAAAGAAAAATAAATTGTATTTAATATTAATAGGGCTTCAAAACATTAAAAGAGACAAGGACTTTCCAGGGAGACAAGAGGTGCCACACATGTGAATCGTATCAAATACTTCTCAAACCCCAATGTTTCCTATAAGAACTAGGGATGTATAATTTTTGCTGTTTTCGCTTCTATAATTCTAGTTTAGCTCATGAGTTGACACAAACAAGTTCATTTATCGCTATGAGAAGAATGAGTCAAATAGGTTATATTAGAGATCTTATATCAACTAGAGATAAGGTCTTTCAATAATTTATAAGTTAGTGCAAACCTCACTTTACAAGCTCGTTTTGTAAAGTTGAGTTAGGCTTAAAGTCCAATTTTTAAGAGATTGGAAACTCAAACTGCATTAAACTCAGCCACACTTCAGTAAATTCAAAATAAATTCAGTCCAAATCATGAATCTGCTGTCATGCTAGCAAGTCTATGGCGATGAGAAGAGATATGCCCACAAAATGACAGTTTTCATCCTAAAACTAATTAAAATTATGTGAAATTGTCCAACAAATATATATATATATATATATATATATATATATATATACACATTGGAAGAATTGAAGCAAGCAACATGGGACTTCACAACACAAATTGCCTAAAACAGCTTTGCTTTTTAGGGTTCCTTGGTTATTTTATTTCTTCCCTTCTGCGTTTTCCCAATCACCTTCATAACACTTTTGTTTTTGCCTCTTTTACAACAAGTCCCTCCTTTTATCTTCTGTGTTTGTTTCCTCTGACCGTGTTTGTTTCCTCTGACCACAACTGATGTCCTCTATAACTCCTCTGACAGGCCTCCAGGCTGAGGAAAACTTATGATGACCATGATCAAAGAATAAACCTGAGATGCAAGCACCATGACCTGCAAAGGCGCCTTGTTTGCCCGGCTGCAACAAAATCTGCAAGGTGTAACTGCTTGTAATGTCTGAATCTGAAACTGCAAAGAGTGAACAAATGTGATCTCTCCTCAAACAGCCCTCTAGGTGAACATGATGTCATTCCCATCTGATATTTTTCGTCTGAACTTGCAATATTAGTTGACAACTTCAGAATTTGAGATCATTGAGAATAGGGATAAGTTGCTCATTGCAAATCAATATGACTAGTCATTGTGATCATTGATCACTACCACATAGGAATGTTGGATATTTAATATTTTACGGTATAACATTTTGTTTGGATACTATGATTATGCTTTTTTAATATCCTTATTAAGTAAACTCTTACAAGTACTCGAAGGCTTCACAAATTTCTGTAATCTCGAGTTTGATAACTATATGCTTAATATTTAATATTAAAATACATTTCCCTATTTAGATAAATGGTTAAACTATGCAACCCTTGCCTCTAATTTTAAATATAAAATTACTTAGCTTAATAGATGAATATGTGTTCATTTGATGCATTTTAATGTTGAATGAGTTGTTGAGAGATACTCCTTTCTCTTAGTTATGACTAGTGCCATTACCAACAGCTGATTTTGAACCTCAAATATTAAAATTCATCTCTTATAAGATGAAATAAAAATTATAGATAAAGTTCCGATGCTTACTGATCCTATTTTGATAAATTTTTTCCTTAAGTACTTGTAAGAGAAGATAAAAAATGTAAAATGCATTTTCCTTCTCCATAAACTAAAATCAACTCGTATGAACCTAAACTTGTAGAGAAGTTAAGTGGAAAGAGCTCCTATAGAAGTTCAGTGTATTTAATTTTAACTTATGAGATCAGCTCAGTTCTCTTTTCCTTCTTTGATTTTTTTCTCCCAAAAGTACTTGTAAGTTATAACTGACAATGTGTTAGAAATAACTAACATCCGGTGCCTAATGAAAGTCACGTAGAAAGGAAAAAAAAACGTCCTTGGAATGTTAATTCATAATTGCCTACCACCGTTAAGAGAAAGTGTACCACGTGTTGGTCTAGCAACAAAGTTAGAGTTAATCGGCATACGCCTACTCGAAATCGATACTGGCACGCACAGTTTCCATGCATCATAGATTAGAATGCAGGCAACGATATGAACGACTAAAGAGTACCGAAATATAATAGCCAAAGAAAAAGGAAAATTAAGCACTGGATACCAAAAGTGAGGGCGACCAGCACGGCGAAGGGGCCAACAGCGTTGGCAATCTGCTTCACCGGAGCACTGGATAGCGGCGCTTCGGCCTGAGACTGGCGATAGACTCTGCGAGAACCGGCGGCGCGCGGGCGAGTTCCTTCCACGCTGGAAGAAGCCCTGACCACAAAGCTCCCAAATCGCGCTCTCGGAGAACGCGTTCTCCGGCAGTTCAGAGCGGGAAGCGGCGCAAATTGAGCGACGCCGGCGACTCCGGCGGCGGTTAAGGCAAGCGATTGCAAGCGCTGGTTGCGGAGGCGAACCTGCGAAAGCGTTAGGGTTTCAATGACAAATAACGAAAAAGAGGAGCGGTTAGTTAGGTGTGAGTGACGGAGTTGGTTACCTGCGGGTGAGAGTAGAGAGAGAGAGTGGAAGTGAGAGCCATAGCCTGTTATGAATGAAGGAGCATAGAAGAGAAGATAGATGAAAGAAGGAATCAGAGATATAAATAAGGAAATGGCATTGTAAGCAGATTTTGGCGGAGAGTGAGAAGATTGAATGTAGAGAAGAATGGAGGAGCTAAGTAAGGTCAGTCGCTATGAAGCATGTATCGGTGGTTCTATTGTGTTCTATTCTATCAACTATTCACTATAGCTACTGCAGTGACAGTAACCAAACGTAAGCTGGGTGTGTTGTCTGTGGGAGTCAATGGGCTGGAAGGGCCCAATTGAAGAGCCAGCTATAACACAGTTGCTTCCTGCACTTACAAAATTTTATAAGCACTCTATAGGATAAGTAAAATATCTAAAATAACCATTAGCTTTAAAAAATAGTTCAAAATACACAAAAATAAATAAAAATAAAAAATTAATGGTAAATGATGAAATTTGGAAATTGGAAACTCCGATATAGCACATTCCTTATCTTATTTTTAATAATTTTCATTTTTAACACGTCTCAATCTAAATTTTTTATCAAAAGTTTCATTTGAAGTGTTGTTGCCCTAAATTTTGACAATTTAAAATTTTTGATAATTCTATGTAATATGAGAACTCTACTTTTAAATATGCACTAAAAGAAGTTCTTATTAAAAAATTTGGATCAAAAACAAATTTCTAACCATTTTTAATCAATTTTACAAAATTGTTAACTTTTCGTAAAAAGAAACGGCAAGGAGCAGAAGGTGGAATCAATAGACGTTCATGATTTACAGTGGAGATAAGCGCTCGATGATGCACACTGAAAAGATACAAGTCAAGTAAAGTTGTTGTTACAGTGATAGGACTCAATGATAGTAGAGAAAGTACGACCCTAAAATGTTAGGATACTCGTATTTCTTAGTAACATGTAATGTCAATAAAAACAAGTTAAGCAAATTACACACATCAAAAATACAAAAAAAATCAAAGTGGACAAAGGTTACTAACGAATGACAAGCAAACATGAATGAAAAATGAGAACAAGCCGCATAAATAAAACAACGACAACAATACACAACAACACAAAATCACTGAAAATAGTAAAAATAAGTATTATAGGATTAAAAGGATACATTACATAAGTTTTTATTCCAACCGATTTAACATCATATTACATAGGTTATTATAACAATCATTATAATATATCTATCATATTACGTCGATGTAATAACAACTGATATAATAAATACTATTATATTCATATAATTCTTTAAGAAAACTTTCTAGATTACTTTTTACTTCCATTATTAGTTACAACTAATATAGAGAAACATTTTTTATATCAATTATAATATAACTAATGTAATATGTTTTTAATTTGAATCTATTTTTTTACTAATATAAAATTAATATAAAATTGATAAGAATGGAATAACAAACTAATGAGAGAAAGGCGTTACACTGAAGGACGTTGTTAATTTTGTAAGTTGTGATAGGTGATGTGGTTTTTATCTCTATGTAACTACTTTACAAAGAAGCACCCTATTTATATTTATATTAGAGGAGAAAATCAAGACCACATATAGATATTATCCTAAATTTAAGCATATCAATTAGTCAAACGCATATGCTCGGACTAAGTAGTTGGATTTATTGAACAGCAACTTCGTAGAAGTTATGCAATCACTTTTATAAATTATGGATCAAATATAACAAATGGCATAGTAATAATGAAACGTAAAATAAGGCAGGATATGAACATCCAATAACAATGAAGGCAGAGAAAAATGCACATGTTACATGAAATTAACAAGCATTTTTTTTTTTTTTGTGTAATACGTTAAAATAATATAGTACTTTTTTAAGGAAATTAAAATATTGATATATATTTATTTTTATCTTAAAATACTGATTAGAAAGTTTGATTACCAATTCGAAAGAAAACAATTGTTGCATATATAATATTATTCCATGTAACTTTTATTTTAAAATACATTATTAAATAACACATTCTCAACATTACAAGTCCTTTGAAAACAAAAACAAAAAATGGCTAACACTGTTCGCAAGACTTTTTTTTTTATTTCATTTACAATTATAATAAACAAGTAAGAATTTTAGAAACCTCGCAAACATCAAATTTCTTAATTCATTTTTATAGTGAATCATATTTTACACTTGGTACTTTTTTTCTTTTACAAGTATTATTTAAAAGAAAAAATTATCCATATATTATTGTTATTGATAGGAAATTTAGTTCAAAGAGAGAGGAATTGACGGAAGTTAAACAAGTTGAGAGAAAAAAAAAAGTTGGAAGCACTAAGATAGTGAATAAGATATTGATAGAAAAGCTAAAAAAAAAATCTTTCACCGAAGTCTTTAGGTAACATTTGATTTTTACTGGAAGTTAAGAAGAAAATGTATTAATGAGAAATTTTTTATTAAAAAGTATTTTTCATTGTACTTTTATTTAGAAACATATAACAACCAAAACTGGAATGTGATACCGACATGCATGGAATTATTTGCACGTGACAGGAAGAGACGGTTAAAGAATAGGAGAAATGAAGAGGAAGTTTTGAACCTTGTGAGTAATATTTTTTATATATTTTTTTTAGCTATCATCTTCTCTCTGTTATGTGTTTCTCTCACTGAATGATAATATTTTTGCTTACATATGGATAGCATGTTGTACAGATAGGGGTTCATAGCTCTATCACTTATTGTTGAAGTTTGTGATTACGAGTATCTTTCGCACCGCTTAGAATAATTGTTTAAAATTTCTTATGTTGATTAGTACACTGTTATCATCATTTTCTTTTTGACTATCAACATAGAAGTTTATATCATTTAGTACTTTTATTGAGAGTACGTCTTAGTAATTTTGAGAAAACATAAACTGTTCAAGTATGCATTTGGTCAAATTCATAAGGAATATCTCATACATATTGTATTCGGAAAAGGGGTCAAAGTGGATGACACAACAATTAAAGTTGTGACAGTGACCTATACCTTATTTTATTCGACAACTAAGAGCATTTTTAGGCTTAGCTAACTATTACTGCAAATTCATTAGACGTTTTGCAGTAATGGCAGCTCTTCTCACATATTTATTAAGAATGGATGGATTTAAATGGTTTGACTGAACCACTAAAGCTTTCATGTTGTTTGCACGGTCTCAAGCATAAGTGTTGGCACTATCGAATTTCTCACAACCCTTTGTGTTATAAAATGATGTCTCGGGTACAGGTATAGGAACAATGAGTCCGCAAGGCCATCCTATTACATATTTTTCTAAATATTGGTCCACCATAGCTCAAAAACAATCAGATTACGCTAGGAAAATGTAGGCTATAGTGGCAACAGTGGCAAAATTTTGGCATTACTTATTGGGCCACAAATTCACAATAAAGATTGATTTCAAAAGTTAAAAGAACTTCAAGCATAAGTTATACAAGCACCAAAATAGCTAACATTGTTGACGAAACTATTAGGGTATGATTTTGATATAGAATACAGAGCAGGATTGAAAATGGGAGCTGATGGTCTATCTAGAGCATTTTTAGCCATCACAATTATTACAATTATTACATGTTCATGAATACCTCTTATTTGAAAGGAGCTAAAACATTTGAAGTCAATTGATGAATTTTCTAAAGTTGGACTGTAAACAGAAGACTAACAATTAAAAAGGGACTTTGGTTTTAGGACGATAAGGTGTCTATACCAGCCAAATCATATTTGAAGATAAAAATATTACAGGAATTCCACGATTCAATAATGGATGATCATTTTGGATATCAAAAGACACTGTCTCGACTAATAGCTCAATTCTTTAGGAAGAATACGGCCAACATAGTAAAAGCTTATGTTAGAGCTTGTTCAATTTGCTAGCAAGCAAGGTGGTTGTCTTTTACATTGTTTGCCTATACCAATCAAATTTGGCAAGATATTATTATGGATTTTATTACGGAGCTTCCTTTTTCACATAGATATTATGTGATATTGGTAATCATAGATTGTCTATCCAAATTTGCTTATTTTAGTCCCTTAACATCAGATCTTTCAACACCCAAAGTTGTTGATGTCTTTCTTAAAATAGTTGTGAGTGATCATGACATTCCTCAAACAATTGTATCAAATCATGATAAGATATTTACCAAAAATTTTGGGAACAAATTTCTAATCGACAAGGAATCAAACTTGCACGCAGCTCGGCTTACCATTCACAGCCAGATGGCCAAACACAAGTACTTAATGATTACTTGGAAATGTATTTGAGATGTTACACTCAAGTAAATCCCAAAGATTGGTACACACTCTTACCTTGCGCGGCTTACTGCTTCCCATTTTGCTATTGGTATGTCTCCATTTAAAGCTCTATTTGGTAGAGATTCGCCCCCTTAATTCGTTATAAAGCTCAAGTAGGGTGATACACCTTCTATTCAAGAACAACTTCAAATCAGGGATGCATTGTTGGATTTTCTTAAAAAACTAATATTAAAAAGTGACAACTGAGGATGAAAAATCAAGCAACCATAACAGAGATTTCGTTTATGTCTAATTGCAACCATATAGACAACATCATCTGCGACTAACAAAAAATAAAAAAATGTTTATGAGCTATTTTGGACCATTTCCAAGTGTGCACGCATTGGTAAAATTACAACTTCCCCCATCAGCCCAAATTCACCCTATGTTTCAAGTGTCAGTGCTTAAGAAATGTGAAGGGCATCCACAACTTGCATGTGTTCCGAAACCATTATTACTGAACAAGAAGGATTCTCCTTTACAACCTCAAGTAATCTTATACAATCGTCGAATGATCAAGAAGAATGACAAATGGCAAGAGGAAGTGCTAATTAAATGGCATGGGTTGTTTGCAGAAGAAATTACATGAGAGCTTTATACAGACATACAATGTTGTATCCCCACTTCAACCTTGAGGACAAGGTTTTGTTCAATGGAGGGAGCAATGATACCAACAAACGCAAGGAATTACACATGACAGGAAAAATTAGTTATAGAGCAGGAGAAATGGAAGGGGAGGTCGTCGAACCTTGTGAGTAATATTCCTATGTCTTTTCTGGAACCATCCTATCATCTACTCTCTGTTACGTATTTCCTTGATTGAATGATAATATTCTTGATTACATAAAGATAACTAGTTTTATATATAAAGACTCACCGCTCCATCTTTTATAGTTAAAGTTTATGATTACTAATATCTTTGACACCGATTAAAATAATTGTTTAAAATTTCTTAAGTTGATCCGTATATTGTTATCATTATTTTTAAGATTCACTACTAATATACAAGTGATAAACTAAAATTTAAAAATAATATTCTTAATATTTTTTAGGATAATTTTTTATTATTTGCTCATTTTTGTTATTTATATTCATCAGTCATCTTTCTCGCGCCTTAATTTTCTAAGCATTTACTTTGTTTTATTTTGTATGTTAAAATTCTTGTTATCATGTAGCTTTCTCCTTTAAAGTATTTTTCACTTTGTAAGATTTCCTCCTTTTACTTTTGTTTACTCTTAAATTGATTTATTTACTTTCAATGTTTTAAAAGTTTTACCATTCATATTATAGTATTTCTTCACTTCTGCAATTTCGTCTTTCTTATTACCTTTTATCTAAAAAATACATTTGAAAATTTATTTTAATTACATCAAAACATTCTAAGAACAAAATCGATTTTATATGAAGCTATAATTCGAGTATTCAAAGTTTTTTTTTTTTTACTTTCAATAAAAGAAATAAATGAAATTTATGTTTCCATAATTATAAAAAATAGAACATAATTCAATTTTGTTTTGGAAATTGATTAAGTTGATAATGTAATATGTTTACTTTATGTGATTTTTGTTAATATGCAAAAAATATAACTCTAAATTTGAATTATAACATTACTGGCCTAAATAGAAAAGATATATATTGTTTATTTAGTTTGAACTTTGATAATTTAAAAACAAAAAACAAAAAGAACCAATAAAAGGAAATTAAAAAAAAAACAAGGAAGGAGGGAGGAAAGAAAAAAAAATCAAGGCCCATGTGTTCTTGTTGTCACTTGATAAATGATTTGTAGATTACTGTTTCATAACATAATTATATTTGATTTCTAAATATTGTACTTCACACAAATTAGTTCGTACTTTGTAGTACTTCTTGTCATTGACAATATCTTCTTTCGCGTACTTCACCAGTGTATACTTTTTGTTAAATTTCTTTTCTTCATACAGCAATAATATATTTAACCTTGCAATTTTTTATTTGTGGAATTAAGAGTTCCTAACTTTCGTTAAATATATAATTGCAACAAATCGAGTCAGGGAAATTGACCAAACATTTTATTTGGTTTAGGAAACATGTTTTGTGGACATTTATCATTTGGAAAGCAATGTTTCTTCTTCCGTGTAAGCAACAATACTTAATTTATTTACAAGTATAGTAAACACATGATATAAAATATATTTAAGAGCTGTTAATGGCATGGGAAAGCGTACTTCTGTTGAAAACAAAAATAGGATTACACCATTCACTTTCAGAGTTAAAGATGACCAGCAAATTGAATTATTAAAGAAAAATATATATTAGCAAACACAATTGTTATCGGAGTCAGCAAATTTTTTTAGAATAGGATGAAATTTTTTAAAGTCATACAAAGTTTTATGATTATTCTTTTCTTAAATTCGAATAAAAATATTAAAACAAAACATTCCAACCTTTAAAAAAGTTTAAAATTTTTAAAACAATCAATTAATCACTTTAAAAATATCTAAAAAAATTAATTAATCATATTTGATAACATGACATTAGACTTTTAACATTTGAGTATATTTAACAATAATTACATGGAATCTCTCATTAAAATTGTATACGATATTCCGATTATGATTTTGATTGAGTTTAGAGACACTCTTTGGGAGGTGATTCTTCTTTTACATACAAAAGGATTGGTGGTGAACGGTGAGACATTAGCATGTGGAAATTTTATCAGAGTTACCAAAACTACTATTTATGCATAATCTGATCTGATATGGCTAATGATGACATATTTCTAAAGATTCTCAGAGGTGAATTGAGATGGATTATGCAAGATCAAACGTTCTTATTGGGAAGTTTTTAACAATCTAGGGGTAACATATTAGTTTATATTTGAACAAAATATGATTCTCTATATCAAGGTGCATTGAATTTGCCTAGTTACCTTTAAAGACATATATTTGTAGACCAATTCTTATGAATTGGACAGTTATAAACTTCTTATATGTTCAAAATAAACTTACAGTTGTACACATTAATAGAAATAAAAATTTCAATGTAAGTATATGTTATTCTCTTCCTAATAATATGATTATTATATTGAGTGTTATGGCTATGCACCTCTTGAACTATAAAAGTCAACTCATGCTACTCTATATATATAATATAACCTACTTAAACCGAATATGTGAAGCCAATAGTGAGAATTCTGCAGATTAAAGCATGGCTTCACAAGTCAAATTCTCATTCTTCATAGCCCTTTTCATGGTTTTGGTTGCAGTTGTAGCTGCTCATGAGGGTCATCATCATCACATGGCTCCTGCAGAACCACCTTCTAGTCATGCAAATAGCCTCAACAACCATCATGCAGTGATCACTGGGATCTTTCCCCTTCTGCTTACTCTTCTCATTGCCAGAGAGATGCTTTGAAAGCTTTCAGTTTGTTTTGACACAGCTCCTTGGTTTGTTTGTGCTTGTTCATTTTATTCTGGACATGTGTTATTCACATTTTGTGCTTGTTTCTCTTGTGTGCTGATTTCAATAAGCTGTGTTCTGATGTTATAATACACAAACACATTTTTTTCATGGTTCGTATGAGAATGTAGTGATTATGTTTTTTTTGGATCGATAAACTTTCATGCGCTTAATATAGAGATGGAACTTTTAATGATGTTTTTGTATATTAGTTTTCCTCCTATTTTGCACAATTAAGACTATTTAAAGGAAAAATGAACTTTTTCAACATCCAATAATCACTTGACAACTTGATTTTTAAGAATAATTTGATCATGAAAAATAAATTAATTTTTTATAATAGTAAAGATAAAGAGAAAAATAAAGGTAATATAATATGTACAAAATGAGGGTAAAAATAAAAATATGTTGAGATATCAAAATAGTTTTTTTTTTCTATTTTGATATAATTTTTTTACAAAATTTTCGTAATGGATAATTTTTTTTTACTCCCGCCATGGGTAAATGGTGTATTTGTTACATGGCAATATTTTATTTAATTCAAAATAAAATTGTGTCATTATAATATTATTTTAGTATAAAGGTAGTATTAATTTGGATTAATTGATCGTGTCATCATTGACACAATTTCAATTGTTTTGAAATCATTCTAACGTGACACAATTTCAATTTAATTTTATTGTACTAAAATCATATCAATATGACAGGATTTCAGTTTAATTTTTAAAATCATATCATAATTCCGAGTTATAAGATCGTGTCACGGTGACACGACTTCTTCTTAATAAAAGCACAATATATTTATAGTAAATTTTTTTTTATCCATTCTAAGAATTTTGTAAAAAAAATTACACTAAAATGAGAAAAAGAAAAGTCATCATAATATCATTCCTCCTTTTATAAACTTAGATTCCCATCTATAAATTTTTCTAATCTAAAAAAGAAATAATGAATAAAAATATAATAAAAATGTGTAAAAAGAGAAACAAAATAGAAATTTAGGAAAATGTTTAGTTATTTAAGAGAAATACTTAAAAGAAATAAAGTGATGAAAATATTCAAGAGTATTTGATTTGTTGGAAATGACAATTGATAAATTTGATAGGGTTATACAATTATTGTGATACTTGTTATAGCAATGTGAACACATTTCCAACTTTTTCCCCTCTTCTAAAGAGATCGTTAGTGTTGATGAGATGAAATGGGAACTTTCTACATGTGGGTCATTTTCTAATTATACAAAGGAGGCAACTTAGCAATGGTGGGTTCTAATTTTGAAAGAAGAATAACATAAATTAGGACTTTGTTATTTTCTTTTGTGTGTAAAATTGGACAATGTGAAAGCCACAGTGTCAATGATAACCGTCTAGTATCCAAAGTTATAGTACAAAAAAATGAATAAATAATTGATTGGGTTTTGATAAAGTCAAGGATTAAAATATTGGGCATACAATTCCTTGAAAAGAACTTAATTTCAATTTACTTGTATTAATTATTTATTCTAAGATTATTCCCCCTTAATCAATCTAAACCGGTCCAAATATCAAGGCAAAATTCAACTATAACTTTTTTACCAATATTTATAAGTTAAAAAGATAAAAGAAACATAATTTATAATTTAGACTTGTGAGTTGATTATGTGCATTACGATTAAAACAAAGCACCTTTGTTGAATTCATTTTATTCATCGATCATATACTTTTCAATTCAAACAACAAATAGGAGCCAAATCCAAGAGACCACCTTTGTGCACAACCAACTGGCCTAAGCAGTGCAACCTCAACTTTGTTCACTATTTATATTCAAAACAGCATAAAAAATCTCCATCTCCAACTGCAATAATCAGCAAAAGGGCACCTCAGATATGGCTTCCTCACTGAAATTCTCTATGTTCTCAGCTTGTGTTTTGGTTCTGTGTGTGGTGGTTGCTGCTCAATATGGAGATGGTTCCAGCTATGGCTCTGACATGCCTAATAACATGCCTAACATGGCTATGGGTCCTTCACCAACCAGTGCTTCTCCAAGAACCCTTACTTTTCATGCAATCTTAACTATTATCCTTCCCTTTGTGCTTACCTTTCTTGCAGCCAAGGAGAGAATTTAATAAGTATCTTTGCATCAACATTTCCTTGGCTTCATAGTTTTAGTTATGTGTTGTGTCTGTGCTGGTTGTATTTGCCATAATATCATTGAAGTTTCAGTTGTGGACTTGAAGCTATATATACTCATGTAATAATACAAATCTTTATTCTGCTACCCCTTGGGCTAGTATAAATAACATGGATTTGGTTAATTATAATTTTCATTTTTGTTTTGTAGTTAAGGTTTCAATGTGGGTGTTCCCCTTATTCATACTAGTATTAATCTATTCATTCATAACAATTCCCACACATACGTTTTTAGTCACTTGATTTTTTACCAAAATATTGAGTTACATGTTGTATAAATTAAAAAGATAAGCACATTCCCTCTCTTAACAATACTTAAGAAGACAATTAACAAACTTTAAGTATGAGGACCTAAATGATTATTCTTAATGATAATTTGAATATACAAATTACTTATAAATTAATACTATTGACAGAATTTGAATGCGCGTGAGAACTAAACTATTAACAAGAGAAAATTGCATGTCAGAAAAGTAATTATTACTCTTCGATTTACCAAATTTGTCTAAATGGTTTAAAATACAAAGCAAAATTTCACCTAAATGTCACACTCACTTGAAGTTCAAATTCGGTATAACATAATTGTTTTTTTTTAAATAATAAATAAATATTTGTAAATTTTTTTTTGTTTTTGAACAGCAAAAAATAAATAAAATAAGAGGAACATTTAAAGGGTGTTCCAACCCTTATATAACACACTCTAATCATAAAAGTGCTACAACTACCAAAACAATAAGTTCATACAAACAAAACAGTTTACTAAACAGATGAGAACGAGGATCCTAGGAACACCTGAAAAAAAGACAGAACCAGCGACCAAGAATAAATATATATAAATAAACATTCGGGATGCTTAAATCATTTTACAAAAATATTTCAATTAATTTTGAGGTTGGTTTTCATAATAAAAAACTTATTTACCTTCAAAAACTACTAGATTTATATATTTATACATAATTGTTTAAAGGAACGAAGACTAAAATGATAAATATTGTTAACCCTACTAAACTCTAACATATCGATCGCTTTTAAATCACCTTTCAAAAACCTAGATACCTAGGCTAAGTTATGAAGTTCTTAAAAACTTCTTAAGAATTAAGAATAATGTTCTTACTATTCACTTTATAAAAGTTTTAAAATAAAAGCGAATAAATTTTAACGATTAAGATATAAACATCTTTAAAATTTCAGCATATTATTCAGTTAAATTCCTCTTTTGTATTCATCAATACATCAATTATTTGTTTATTAGTCTACACATAGCATGTGTTGAGAATAGTGAAGTTTATTTAGTTGTAATGGTTTTCATCTTTGTATATTCACATGCTTGCCCAATACAAACCTTTGTTACAAATTCAATTTTGCACAACTAAAATAAAAGAAAGCATAACATTCTAATTAGCGTGGACAAAAATACATGAATTAAACTATTATTGTAAATTGAAATAATTTTGAAAATTAATTTGATAGACTAAACTGAATTATATAATTATTTAAGTGAAATAAATTAAAAGGCATCATAATTTAAGTAAAATTAAGTTATTTTGAATTGTTTACACTATTTGAATTGTTTGAATTATTATCAACAAAAATTTTATTTTAAAGTATATTTTTTAGCTTACAGGTTATAATCTAGTTAAATTTAAATAATCATGTTTAGAAATAATTGAATTTCTTAAAACTAAACTAATATAACAATTGAGTGTGGTTTTTCTTCTAACACTTTTCTTTCTATACAACTCAATCCATTATTAATTTCATTCTTTTAAATATATTTTAAAAGTTCTACTTCTAACAATATATTTAGGTGTCAAATATGAATGCACTCTTAATCGATAATAAGATCTTCTAATTTTACGTATTATTTGTAAATCCATGCAAAATTGTAACACAATTAAATAAGTAATATCGTGAAATAAGATCATAAAAAGATATGAATCGTGATTTTCTTAAAAAATTTATCTGCTATGTCAACAACTTCACATTATTCATGACTGAATTCAATTCTCCCATTTTTTACACAACCTTCAATATTAACTTCGACTTTCATGAATTAATTATTGGCAAGAGGAGAGAAGGCTGAACCACAGACAGTGTCTTGTGGGTGCATGTGTGGATAAGAAGATTAGATTAGGCACTGCATGTGTGAATTTTGAACTATATTGCTCAATATACAAATTTTTCTACAAAGCTTTATAATTTTCTTTTCTATACCACTCTTCACCTCATAATTGTCTCTTTTTTTTCTCTACGCTTTCATCATTTTCTTTTTCATTGTACAAAACTATATAAATCAGTTTTAGAAATACAGTTTCTAGAAAAATGCTTGCATGTAACAGTATTATTCATTTGAGACAATCTTATTATTCTATCAGAGTCAAAATATCTACAGCATAATAAGACTAACTCTTTGAGATACTTTATATACATACATACCTATACATATATATATATATATATATATATATATATATATATATATATATCAAAACCCAAAATGAAAACTAACAACAATAATTAAATCAAATATATCGTTTAGGTTCCTTTTCAAATATCTTTTATTCATAATATGTTTAGTTATCAATTTTAAAGTTGAAGATAATATTCTTTTTTACCAATGATACCTTTAGCTATTTTTAGTTAATTTAACCTCAATAAGAAATAAAAATTTGAAAATACTTAAAAAAGGATTAAAAAGAATGAGGGACAACAAAGGAAATACCCGTTCTTGTATAGATTCCATTAATATTTTAATACTTATAATTAGTACGACTGCATAAGTTACCCTATTTATAAAGAGCACCGATACTTAGACAAAAGGTATTTCTCATTTATAAATGAAGAAAACAATTCAAACAAGTTACACTACGTTTAACGGGCCCCTCTTTAAATTTGAAACAACAAATGGAAAAAATTAAGAAAACCTTGGCCAGCTAGTGTTCTGGCTCTTAGTAGCAGTGACAGTAGTACTACGACTCTTCTAGTTGTCGCATCCAAAAGTGGATGCATTTTTATTTATCTATTAAATAAGGTGTCCAAATAACAAAACACCTCTTCATTTGCTGTTGCATTGCATCCAATTAGGTTGATTCTACACCTCATTTGGTCATTATTAAGAGCAGTTGGTTGCAATAGGAAATTTTAAATAATACCCTCTGAAGCCAAGCTTAAAATACAAAGTTTAGTGAGACAACATCTCTCTGCTTGCTTTTGTCGCCATGTTACCAACGGAAGTTTGCTGCTATTCACATCGTTAGCTGTAAATTGTCTTATGGAGACATCATTAGGGTATTAAATAATTAAAGGCCATGAATAAATAAAATAATAAAATACACTATCCCAGCTGCCAATTATTGCACTGGTAATCATAATTTCCAGCAAAAATCAAGGTTCTAAGAAAGAATCCAAAAGTCTATCTTAAATATGCGAATTGACGATGGGCAGGGGCAAAAAGTAAAGTAAAATAAAAAGCAAAAAGCGATAGATACAAGGATATATAAATTAAAAGGTATGCTGAAATAACTAAACTCAGCTCAATTACAGATAGTAAAAAATACAAAATTAAAAATACCATTAAGCAAGAAAATACCTGACCCTATCCTCCAATGATTTGCCATTACTTGTAACAAAATTACAACCCGCGCAGAGAGTTAATCATGCTTCATCAATAAATCAAACAATTTACAAGTACGAATTCTTAAGATGAGCTACATAGAGACAAATACAGGGAAAGGGGAAAAGGGATTATACATAAACAATGAGTTGTTGTCATCCCTGACAAGCTTTGAGTGACAGACAGAAAACCTTCCAACAACATTTGCTGTTGCTTTGTCAAGGCCTTCTTCTTAACTTGCACGAGTGCTAAACAATCAAAAGGGTGCAGATCAACTGATTATAGTTTTACAGTGGAATTCTTAATTTTCCAATTCTCACCTTAGCAAGCCTTTCTCTTATCGACTCTTAAGTGGAGGTTATACCATTTCTTCTTCTTTGGCCGATCTCTTGTACTCCTCTTCTCTCTTGTTGGGCCATCTTCTTTGTTCTCCTTGGAAGAACTTTTACTTCTGCTCTTACTTGTACTCCGTTTAAAGGGAGTTACAGTGTATGATGCATGTATTTCATTTCTATGCTTCAGTAGCTCGTCAATCTGCACAGAAATAAATAGCAAATGTTCAGTTGTTTCCATTTTGATGAATTTTTGCCCCAAAGATGGGGAGGGTATCGGGGGGATCCTGCACTGAAACCGTTGTAAAATAAGAACTCACTGATTGAATTTCATGTGCATATCTACTTGTCATCTCTGAGAATTGAGCCAGAACCTACAAAGACCCAGCATGAGATTTGACGAAAAGCAATGTAATTATAGCCATACAGATCAAGTGCCCACCTCTCGATATTCTGCCTCAAACTTTGATATTTCGGCCCTTTTAGACAAGATTTGAGCCTCTATACTTCTTAAATTTTCTTTTTCTTCACTAAAAGGTGCAGCACACAGGGCTTCTATTGTATAATTTGCACTTTTGAAAAAGTTGTCACCTAGAAGAAATTTGACAGTCAATTGATATGTGGAAAAAATTACAGCAACCAACATAACAAGCAGCACTGGCTCCCTGGGGGATAAAAGTAGGCATTTACCATAGACAGCAAATACATGGGTACCAGCCTTCAATTCATTTAATTCACAAGGCTGAAACCCATCTAGCTTTCTGAAAAATGATGTATCTGGATCCTTAGCAGCAGCTATCTGCAGAGAAATAATTCAACAGCCAAATTTTTTAAATGAAAACAAATAGACAAAATTTAAATTAAATACTATCTTGTTACAGTAGCTACTCACAGAGTTCATTGTTTGGTCTAATCGATAAACAGGAAACCCGAGAAAATACATCCCAGCAGAGGTAACCTTCCCTGTTTTTGCACTGTCTTCCTACAACAACAATTAGTAATGTACTACTGTCAAGAAATACTCAAAAGTCAAAATACGACAGAGAAAAAAAAAAGTATGACTATAAAATAATTACCCGAGAGCCATTAAAATCCAATGAAAAACCATTACATCAGAAATAATTAATTCCTTTAGGAAAATACAAGCATTGTGTTTCACAAACATACAGAAGAAAATGTATAATACCTGGAGTGCAAGACTTAAACCACCATTGTCTTCCTGATCAAAATATAATAACTGTGGAAAGATAATCAAAGCATCAAACACCATACAAAGAGATAATTTATCAATTGAACACATTAATGTTTTTAAATATTAAAATTATATCAAAATCATCTAGAACATTAGTATAAACACACACATAATTGTTTTACAATATTCAAGGAAAATAGAATACTTTTGAAACTGTAAAAACAAAGACAAAAATAAATTACACAGCCAAGGGATAATTTGATGTTTTGCAATGAAGAAACTTTAAATTTGCAAAGAGTTCAAGTTCAAAGTTCCCTAAGAACAAATCAGTACAGTGCTAATTGAGAGCATTTAGAATCTCAGGTAAACCCAAAAGCCCCCTAATATGCACTAAATTAGAAACAGCTTCAACAACCAATTAGTCTTGCAGTTGCACTGTGAAAAAATTGAAATTCTTGAATAGTGTTATGATTCAAATTCCATTTTTTCTTTTATTTTCTTATGAAATTGTTGATGTATTGAGAACACCCAATCCAAAAAACTAATCTTACAAGAAAGAGATAGAGAATTGTGTAGAAATCAGTTTCCATAAAGCACAAATAAAGATCTTAATATTGTCTGTTTGAGCATTACTCTTGCTAAATCTTTCTTGAATGACAGAGATGAAATTCCAACCTTAAACTTGCTTTTGTCAGATGATTGTACTCGACAGACAAATCCAGCTTGCGCTTCCTCTTCTGTTATTGTAACTGAATAGAAGTGTGCACATTGCTTCTCAACCTTTAAGATGAAGGCACCAAAACAAGAGCAAATATAAGAAAACTATGACTAAAAAGGGATCAATGAATTAAAAAAAAAAAAAAAAAGAGGCAGCTCACCCTTTTAGATAGATAATGTCCTAACGGAAGTGGACGAATGGTCACTAAACCATTGAGTGCCTCTTCCAAAACAGATGCAGATACAGTTGTCTTAATTGGAACACCAAGTTTACTGTCATTCATGGCGAAAGTAAATCATGAAAAGGAGGGAAAAGTTAAAAAACATAAAGAAATATGTAGCTATGTTCTAAGCATTCAACAAAGAAAAGGACTTGAGAGTGAAGAGGAAGAGAAGCACATTCAATCTTGCTACCTGAAAAGTGCTGCAAACATTGTATTGACAGCCCCCAAACTTGAAAGATCTAACTCCAATTCTTGGTTGTCTGTTTCAACAGCCTATACGTAGAAATGACATAGTTCACATCAGAAGATCCATGGTAAGAGGTTCAAATTTGGGACAGAATTGGAATCTTCAAAAAGCAATGAAAAATGCAAATCAGAAGGAACAATGACCATCCTAAAGTCTTAATGATTCGAAATAGTAAGAAATCTCATATGACCTCAAAACCAGCTGTGTCATATTGACGCCTTTTGTCAGGATCTGAGAGGATATTGTAAGAAAAGGTAACCTCTTTAAACATATCAGCTGCTTTAGGATCATTTGCATTCTTGTCCGGATGATATCTGAAATGAAATTGATTTAGATAATTATATATTAACCATCCCTGCTCAGAGCTTTAGATGAAAATAAGACAGGAAGGAAGAACAGTCAATTAGAGTAACTATGGACACCAGAACGGATACTTTGTTTGGACAAATTTTTCCATAAGGACTTCTTCTAGGAGAGAAAAATAAGAAGAAGAAGTGAAGTGATTTCTCCAAATTAAATAGTTTTCTCATAAAGCTAGTTTGCTGAAGGTCTCTCATATGACTTCTCTAAATTCATAATTTTTAACTTGTACATAAGCTAATTTTAACTTATAGACAATTTTCATTTTCTTTTTCTTATTTTTCTCTCCTAGAAGTCCTTATGGAGAAGTTGATTTCATGTTATTCTAGGAAAACACCTTTAATACACTGAATTTTACTGGAAGCTGTTAGGTGCTTTGTATCAGATGCATGATGACATGATCAGTGATTCAGAGGCTTCGTTCCTAAATTTTTTGTAGAGGATTGTTTGAGTTTATCAAGAGCAACAATTAGCAAGTATGAAAAACGAAAAACTACGCCTAGAATCAAATCAATCTTTTCCAAAGTTCTACTCTATAATTCTTAACGACCTTTTTTCTCTTTCCTTTCCGCAACTAATATGAACTATATCATCTAAAATTGATTCTAACACCAAAATAATTTCTGCAACCAATAAAAGTATGAAACGATCTCTTATGTACCTTCCATACAATTAAGCATAAATAATATCAACCACAACAAGAAAGCTCACAAGACTACTTTCACCAATCATCTACTCTACAATCAAGGTTATAAACTGGGTGGTCACCGTTTCATCACAATCCTTGATATTGTAGGAAATTGAAGAAAAATGAAGCCGATGCAGCTGCAGTTGCAACGTTTCAGCCGAAACCGTGATCACACACCTTTCTATAAAACCTTGACAAGAATAGATTATACACACACTCATACACATATTTAATAAACGTAAGACCCAGATTTAGCAAGGGGTTCGGCAGCTTTGTCAAAGTCAAGACCGAAGTGGCTGCAGCAGCGTCTTCAATCAAGAGACTCTGAGAATTAAAATAAAACGTATTCTTTTCGTAAGTAACATTAGCATCATCTAGATGAATGATTTAAGGAAGAAGAACACGTTTCGAACACATAAATATCAATCCAAAAACCCTAATCAAATATATCATAACAGCAGAGACTCCACTACTAGCTTCGTTCTCAGCACACTCAAAAAAACAACACCACAAATTCAAGATACCACAGAGCAACACTGCGAGAGGGGATTCGAAACGCACTTGAGCGCCATTTTGCGGTACGCTGTTTTGATTTCCTGATCCGTGGAGTTGCGCGAGACGCCAAGGACCTCGTAGGGGTCCCGCCGGAGCTGCTTCTCGCCGCCGTCGTGCTTCTCCGACTTCGAGCTGTGCCCCGGCATCCTGCGTCGAGTTCAAACAAAACGACGTCGTGCGAGAGTGTTATCCGGTCTTCGGCAAAACCCTAAAATCGGGAACAGAAAGAGAGAGAAGAATCTCAGGGAGAATCGAGATCGAAACGGGAAGGTTGGGGAGGGAGTGGTATCTTCCCCCGCGGGTGAGTCACCGGGAAGAGGAAAGGTTGAAGGAGCATTGGAAAGGTGTGGCGGTGACGGTGACGGTGAGATCCAGAAAGTGGACCATGGACCCTCCAAGCTGGAGCTGAGCTTCAGCGGAAGAGAGAGAAAAAAACGAGAAGAGACAACAAGAGGACCAGAAATTGGAGGGGAAATTAAGAATTTTGGTTATTTTATTTTTTAATTTAAAAATTTAAAATAGTTTTTTATTCCATTTAAATTTGGATGCGATTTTGAAAACGAGTGGCGTTAGGAGTAACGTATACGCGGTGCGTAGTGCGCACGGGGAGTCGACGTTTGACAACTCCGTTTCAACTGATACAGAGCAACTCTGGATTTGAAGAGAGGGAGAGAAAGAGAGAGATTTGTGGCATTAAATTATGTTAAATGCGTTTAAATAAGGTGGTGTTTAGTTAATTAAGTTTGTTATTGCTGAAAACAAAAGTTGATACTGTCATTATTCCTTTCTATTTTGGAATTACCTGTTTGTTGATCTACTTTTGTTTTTATTATTCTATTGGGAAACAACATTTTAGAATATTTTTCTTTATTATAAATTAATTTAATTATGATAGATTTACTGAAGTGCTACCAGTATACTCTATTTTTAAGTTAAATATAAATAAATAAATTTTGAATAATCAATCTAAATATAAGTCAACTAATAAATACAATTATTTTTTTCTTGTTTGATGATATAATTTCTACTATTCTTCATTTAATTATGATTTTATTGTCAGGATTTTGTTTTATTTATGATATCAAGTTTCAATGAAGTTAAAACAACGTTTGTATTGACCTTCTAATAAGTGTAAAATTAATTAATTATATTTTAATAAAGTATTATGTCATATGTTCTTTATATACACTTGCTTTTTATTTATTTATGAGTATTGAGCTTTGTTTTCTTTTCAATAAACTTTTTTTAAATTACAGTCAAATTCATTTCCACTTTGTTTACCGTTTTTTTTTTTTTTTTTAGTTCAAGCTACGGGAAAACCGAATTTTTTTTTTTTTTTTTTTTTTTTTTTCAGTTCAAGCTACGGGAAAACCGAATTCTTTTTTATTTTATTTCATGGGTCCGAGGAGAAGAAGTTCGGAATTCAATTTAATTTCTACTATTCTTCATTTAATTGTGATTTTATTGTCAAGGATTTTGTTTTATTTATGATATATTAATGAAGTTAAAACAACATTCACTTTTGAATAAGTGTAAAATTAGTTATTTATATTTTGATAAAGTATTATGTAATATATCCCTGATAGAACACTTGTTTTTATTGATTTCTTTTTTTAAATTACACGATCTAATTCATTCCCACTTTGTTTACCCAATTCAAACTTTTTCTTTTCTTTCAGTTCAAGCTATGAGTAGAATTCTATTATGTTTTTTTTAATTAAAATAATAATAAAATATATGAAGGAAAATTAATATATAGTAATAAATTGACATTAATAATTTTAAATATTGATTAAATAATATAAATTAATAATAACAACTTCAGTTATTTTTAAATTAATATACTAGACAAATAAATTAAATAAAATTTGTTAATGTTTTAAATTTATTATTATTATTATTTATTTTTGGTAATTTATGATATTTTTATTATTAATATTTTTTCTTAAAAATAAATTTATATAATAATTTAAATAATTAATAATTTAACAATTGATAAATTATTAGCATTTCAAATACTTTTTATTAAAATATTTCTATTAATTTAAATTTTTATTATTAATATGAGTTAGTAAATTTATTATTATCAATTTCAAACATATCTTTAGATTATTTATATTAATAATTTTTATTTCTTATTATTATTATGATTACATTTATAAACTTATTATTGAGTTCGAATTTAATTTATCGTCCTTAATTTATAAACCTTAGTTTAAGTTGAAGTTTAGTTTATGGTCGGTTATTTTTAATATTTGGTAATATTTTTTCAAACTTAAGATGAAATTTAGTTTATGTTCATTGATTTTTAATCTTTAGTGATAGTTGTTTAAACTTAAGTTCAAATTCGTTATTAAGTTGGAAAATAATTATTTTGAACTTTTAGCTAGATTTTGAAATTTAATTTATAGTAATAAAGTAGTAAATATTGAATATAAGTAATAATTTTTATGAATAAAAAATATTTATTATTAAATAGCTTAAGTAAATTATGCATAACATACAATATATATAAATATAAAAATGCTAACACCGTTACTAAAATGGAAATTGATATTAAAATATAACACAATATTTAAATGACATAATAATTAATAATTTAATATTTTTTTAAATATGGATTTCATTTATATATGTACCTATTTTTTATTTTTTCTATTAAAGTTGTAAAAGTCACATGTCGATAGTAGTTACACTGTAATTTTGAAAGAATATAACTAGTATAAAAGACACAATAAGAATATAAATAAAGTTGAAATCATAAAAGGTAAAATAATTAAGTTATATGTTCAAAGTTTAATAATGAAGTAATGTATTTTGTAAAGTTCAATTGTAAACACTAATACGGTCAAAGTTCATATTTTTGTCAAAAAAATCACAATAAGAAGAACATAATAACCATAAACCACTTCATATCGGAATAAAATATGTCCTTTCACAATTTAAATTTTAAATTTTAAATTAGAATGGATATGAGCTTCAAATCTTACTTATTTACTTCCCAAAAGATTCAGATTTTATTGTTAGTACATGTTTTGATTTTAGATTAAAATTTTCTATTTTTATTAAGTGATGAAGTCAAATAACATACTTAACACAAAATGCAATGCATCACTTAGAAAAGGCATGTGTTGCATAAAGAATATTAGGATTTGAAAAAATAAAATAGTGTAATATTTCACAGAAAAGAAGATATTTTACTGTATATTGTATATTGTAGCAGAATTTTGACAGATCTTGAAATAAGATTTGGAAGAGTGAAAGAGATCCCACTGCATGAAAAATAATAGTGATGGCTAGGGGAGAGAGTCTGATTTTTATTGAGTTGAGACTAGCATCTTATACTAACAGGTTGTTTGTTTTTCGATGACAGAAAAAATAAAAATCAAAATACGAAAGTTTGAAAAAAAAACAGGTAAAACATGAAAAATAAAATCAAAATTTATGAAAAATGAAAAGAGATTTCGTATTAAACTTTTCACGCTTAGGTGCAAAGATTTGTGATGAAAATTTATTTTATAATTAAATAAAAAATTAATTTGATTATAATAAATAAAATACAACAAAAATATTTATTCTTTTATTTTAAAATAATAAATAATTAAAAAATATATATAATTATTAGATTTATAATAAAATAAGAATGTTAAAATGATTAATAAAATAAAAGTAAATGAAATATTTTATTAATATATGTTTTATGTTAAATGCACAAATAAATAAATAAATTTAATAAAATTATAAATATTAATAAAATTATGAATCAAAAATATTAATAATAAATTATAAAATAATTATAAAAATAAATAATTATAAAAATAAAATACTAATAATATTAATGTTAAAAACTAAAAATAATAATAAAATCATAAATAATAATTATAATAAAAATAATAATAAAATCATAAAAAAATAAAAAAAATTAAATAAATTTATAAAATAAAAATAAAAATATTAACAATAATAATTTACTTTTAACTTTAATTTTATTTTATAAATTATATCTAATTTTATTTTATCTATTTAAAAAATTATTCAATCAATTATATTTATCACAATACTTACAAATTTTTAAAAACTTTTTCTTTATTTTTTATTATTTTGATCTTAATTCAAATGCACACTTTTGCTTTAAACTTTTTTACTCTCTCAAATCCGTTATTGAATTCAAATACATTCTAAGAGACCTCCATGACCAAAGCATCTACATATAGATTTTTCTTTTTTCAAACTTCATTCTAATTTTTTTTTTTCATTTTTCTCACGTTGTGGGTGTGACACAATGAAGAATTTGTCTTTTCCTTATTCACTCAATTGTTTTGTGAAAAAGAAAAAATACTGTTGTTATCTTTTGAACTGGATACTAATAGCAAAGATACTTAAAATATTGTTTGTAAGTTTTGAAGTTTTGTCCTTTTTTAAAAGTGATTTGGTATTGTCCAATTTATAAGACTGAAAATACAGACATGGGCAGATGTTGTTTCAAAAGCATGTGTAAACTTTTTTTAATGTTTTCAAAACTAAAGAAAAAAACTGTGCAATTAAGTTAAAAGATATATTTGTTCTCTTACTACGATAACATGTATACATCCACATTTTGAAAGTAACTTGACGGTTCTGACAACAGAAGCACCTTTCTTAATTGGTGGGGTGAATTATAGGTTCCTTATTCCATAAAAGAAGGTGCGTAGCGCGCACCAGGTGCATGGAAAGATTGCTTCTGTGCTGTTAAAATCATTTTGCTCTACCATGGAACTTTCAAGTTTAAGCATGTGGTGGCAGGGTGTGCATAATTAATCTTATAGCTGAAAAATGATTAGTGAAAGCAATAATTAATGTGACAAAGCTAAGCAATTGAGATAATAATTAATATAGTGGCCTCAATAATATTATTTTCATTATGATTCTTATTTCATTAATTGATTAATTTATTTGCTCAATCAAGGTAGAAATGAATGAGAAACTTTTGGCATTTGATTTGAAAGACCTTAAATTCTGAGAACATTTATCTGATATCTCTATGGTGGACACCATAAGTTACAAATTATTGGGTACCCACTTTGATAAGGTAAAATGAGTAAATATGATTGGATGATGCTAAAGAAGGCAACATAGTTTTGAAAAGGTGACTCTTGAAACTTGAAAGTTTACTTTGGTGGGTTCAAGAAATGACAACTTATGATAAAAAAAAATAAAATTGACAACTTAAAGCTATGTTTGAAAGTTTATGCATTGTTGTTGGTATTGCTAAGTAAGCCTAGGCATTTTGATCTACCATTGTGCAAATTATTATAGCTTATGTTACATAAATTCTTAAATGATTCTTACCTAGTATTGTAAATTTTAAGAGGGTATCACACCCTTTCATTGTGACCCAATGAACTGTGACTCTTTTTTTTACATTAAAATTACATTATGAATAAGTTATGGTTTGTTTCTAATAATAAAATTTTAATGTTGCAGATAAAAATATGCAAATGTAAACGGAATGTGCAGCAAAATTAACCACACATATAAATTTAACTATTGAAAAAATAGTAAGATTTTGAATAATGATCCGTGTTTTTTAGTTTGAAGAGGCTCAATTTATTGTTAATCTGTTATTTTATGCATTTTATTAATAATATAGAACAACTTTTTTAATCTGATTGGCAAATTAAATGATAATTAAATTATTTAATTATATTACATTTTCAGTTTTATAATTGGATTTTATATTATTAATTGCATTAAAACATATAAAATATAATTAATTAAACATATTAAAAATTGAATAATTAACCTAATTGTCTGATAAAATATCTATGTACCATAAAATCATATGTAATAATTCTTAAAAATGATATTTATTACTTAGATTCAATGATTTTTAAATCAATATTATTTTAAAAAATTCATCGGACTGACTGACTATGTTTTTTATTAATCCATTCATTTGATATCTAATATTCAATAAAAATATTTGATCAGTTTAGTACATTTTTATTGAAATACATTATTTAGAGTCACAAAATGGATATTCCAAGTCGGGCTCCACTGTAATCCACGAAATATATACCGGTTTGAGGTTGAAAATCATGTCCAACCCTAGAAATGAGAAAAAAAAAAAAAAAAAAAA
>Ga0209489_101851_pt1 | contig 43532 bp, 28 predicted proteins | sample SiratrowhiteBW_FD_187527 | JGI IMG/M metagenome (GOLD analysis project Ga0209489, IMG submission 187527) | Root nodule microbial communities of legume samples collected from California, USA - Siratro white BW (SPAdes) (version 2) | ecosystem: Host-associated > Plants > Roots > Nodule | place... | reverse complement strand
GTTGGATATTGTCGAAGGTTATTGTTTTGTTAATTCTGACCATATTATAATCAGTCTCCTTTTGTAATGAGATTTCGTAATCCGTAAGATTATTCTCTTCATCTATGGTTTCTAGGATATTTTGATTCTAACACTGAAAATAGCTGAGAATGGAGGCCACACGTGAGGAAATAAATAAAACAACTAAGGCATGATTGATCACATAAGATAACGAAAACTATGTACAAAAAAATAAAATAAAATTTTTAATTACTTATAAAATAAAAATATGTGAAAAAATAAAGATAAAAAGTAAATATTTAATTGAACATCATTGATTTTGGAACTACCAGTGAGGTTTTTGCTTGGATTGAGTGATTAATGTTCTTTCTTTCTTAAAGAAAGCAAACCCAACATAAGCTTACATGGTAGTTAGGAAATTGGTAACCTTGATGAAACAATGTTCAACTGTGAAGCAGGCAAAGCAAATCCATGCCCACATTTTGATCAATGGTTTTACTTTTCTTCAACCCCTTTTAATCCATCACATGCTTCTTTGGGATGTCACGAACTACAGAACTGTGGCACACTATGCCTACTCAATGCTTCACCATTTGCACAATCCAGATTCTTTCTCGTGGGGTTGTGTGATTCGATTCCTCTCTCAAAAGGGTTTGTTTACTGAAGCTGTTTCTCTATATGTTGAAATGCACAGGATGAGATTGTATCCAACTTCACATGCTATCTCCTCAGCACTCAAGTCATGTGCTAGGATTCAGAACATGTTGGGAGGTCTATCAATTCATGGACAAGTTCATGTGTTTGGGTTTGATACCTGTATTTATGTACAAACGGCCCTTCTTGATTTGTACTCAAAAATGGGTGACATGGGGACTGCTCGACACGTGTTTGACGGAATGGCTGAGCGAAGTGTGGTTTCCTGGAATTCTTTGTTATCTGGCTATGTAAAAGCAGGTAACTTGGATGAGGCTCAAGATTTTTTTGATCAGAATCCCAAGAAAGATGTCATATCTTGGAACTCTATGGTATCTGGGTATGCCAAAGCAGGAAATATGGATCAGGCGTGTACTTTGTTTAAACTAATGCCAGAGAGAAACCTGGCCTCCTGGAATGCAATGATCACTGGTTTCATTGATTGTGGAAGTACAGTGTCAGCAAGAGAATTTTTTGATGCAATGCCCAGGCGAAACTCTGTATCTTGGATAACAATGATTGCTGGATATTCAAAGGGTGGGGATGTTGATTCTGCTTGTAAGCTCTTTGACCAGATGGATCACAAAGATTTGATATCGTATAATGCTATGATAGCTTGTTATGCTCAAAATAGCAAACCCAAGGAAGCTCTTGAACTATTTAATGATATGCTTAAACCCAATATCTATATACTTCCTGATAAGATGACTTTTGCTAGTGTTATATCAGCTTGTTCTCAATTGGGGGATCTGGAGCATTGGTGCTGGATTGAGTCACGTATGAATGACTTTGGAATTGTTTTGGATGATCATTTGGCTACTGCTTTAATTGATTTGTATGCAAAGTGTGGAAGCATTGGCATGGCGTACAAGCTATTCCATGGCCTGAGAAAGAGGGATTTGGTTGCATATTCTGCAATGATATACGGATGTGGAATAAATGGAAAGGCATCTGATGCAATCAAGTTATTTGACCAGATGCTTGCTGAATGTATTGTTCCTAATCTAGTCACCTATACTGGAATCCTAACTGCCTATAATCATGCTGGATTGGTTGAAAAAGGTTACCAGTGCTTTAACTCCATGAAGAACTATGGACTCGTGCCTTCAATTGATCATTATGGAGTCATGGTTGATCTCTTAGGGAGGGCAGGATATCTGGATGAAGCATATAAGCTTATAATAAATATGCCAATGCAACCCAATGCTGGTGTTTGGGGAGCTCTGCTTCTTGCTTGCAGATTACACAATAATGTGGATCTTGGGGAAATAGCTGTTCAGCATTGCATTAAACTGGAGAGTGATACAACTGGTTATTGTTCTCTTCTTTCTAGCATTTATGCTACAGTTGGCAGATGGGATGATTCCAAGAAGATGAGAACGGGTGTGGAAGGAAAGGAAATCATCAGGGTACCTGGAAGTAGTTGGACAAGTAACTTAACTACTCCATGATTGGCATTCTTTTAGGGATGGAATGGTAGTAATGAAGGAGTGACTGGAGGTGACGAGGAACGTGATTCGGCCAGTGACTCAATGTCATAATTGTTCATTATGTTTGAGGAATTTGAAGCTCTTGTTCTACCAACTTTTCTTAACCTTTTGCTCACATTCTATTGCAAATCTAGAATGCCTTCGACCTAGACTTGTGAGTCAACATACTGGAAACTTGAATGACACACTGGTAAAACAATTGACATGCTTGCTTGTTTTTGTGCAACTGTCGACTGTCGATGTTGTGATTTGACTTATACTCCATCCGGTCCTCTCAATGATCAGTTTTTTTTGACAAAAACTGGTTCATTTTTATTTGTCATTTTTTAAATTTTTAGATAATAATTTTCTTTTCAATTTTACCCTTAATTTAGTTAATGTGGAGAGAGAGAGAAAAATTAGTTATGATTATAGAAAGAGAAAATGTAAGGACAGATAAATGTACATTGAAAAAAGAAAACTGAAAGAGGTATAATAGGTAACTCACTTAAAATTGTGTTAAAAATAAAAAAAAATAATTAATGATTTCCTTGGTTTTGGAGAAAAAAAATCTTAAAACTATGAACAGATAGAATTTTTTTCTTGTTTTTCAAGGGCTGAAACCGTAGGTGTTGTAAGCCAGGATGCAACAGCTGTGGTCCATCAAGCTTGCTTATTTCTCACATAACATTTTTAGAGGTTTTGGGGGAGTCAAGAGGGCAAGGGCACAAGGGAATTTCATGGTATGAGATGCACGTTGTTATTTGGCGTAGCTGCCCATGGTTGGTGATGAATTTTTAAATTTTAGGGACATTTTTTTTCTTTCACCTCTCCTGTGGGATAAAACAGTTTGTGATGTTTAGCTGTTGACTATTTTAGATTCTTTATTGTGTATACAGAGACGTTGATGAACATTTTTGTTTGTTATGGTTTTTACATTTACAATCTAGAGTTTCTTCTTCAAGGATATTTTGATACTTTCTTAATCATCTGTGTACAAGGTTTTTTGATAAAATTTTATATGGAACTTGATAAGCTCTTCTCCTTTGTTACCAACTCAGAAAGGTCTTCTTTGACTTCTATGTTTTAAATTTTGAGTTCCCTCTCACTGTTGCTATCAAATTAATTTCTTCCTGTCCAAATTAAGCATTGTCAATTGGTTTTCTCCTCTAGCATAAGTTGTTCAATTACTTGTGGCTCACTTTTATCTTGTCATGCTAATTCTATTTCTGCATTTGCCTCTGCAGTATATTTCCTTAGCTCAGAAGGCAGGAACAAGCTTTTATATCCAATCAGCCTTTTTGTGGTTAAAAGTATCTTGGTATTTATGATAGTTGATTTTGGAATATAATATATTTAAATTGTTTAATATGTTGTATTTATTGTATTGTATCCCTTTATAGGTCATTTTGTCTATCATTAGATACTATATAGGAAGGTTTATGGATTTTTGAACTTTAGATTTGGATTTCTTTTCCATTCATGTAAGACCCTTAATTTGATCCAAACATTGATACACTCTCATCATCATCAGAAACCTGACGATGGATCAATCAGTCATAGAGTCCAGAGATTGGCAAGTATCCGTTTCTGAGGGTATCATGTTCTGGCTTGCCCGTCTCTTGGTTATACTTGCTTAAACAGTTGATAGTTTCTTAATTATTGACATTCCCGGTGTGTTATACAGAAACAATCGGATCTTTTTCTGAATGCTGATGATTTGGATTCAATGCTGGTGTGCTTTGTAAGATTGATGATGCTACTGCTGCAGAAAAGGTTTGGCATTTTCAGATTGCATATTAAACTAGATTGTCCTTATTAAAAGTATAATAAATCTTTAAAATCTACCATAAAACTCATAATGGAATTTTGATGAGACAATCTTATTTGTTTCAGTGATGATTTAAATTTACTCTACCTTCAAAGATGTCTATTTTTCTATCTAAATTATTATATTTAGTTGAATGAGTGATTTAAGTTGATTTTATTCACCTAATTTATAAATCGAGATTTTCACCTTGATTATCTCAAAGTTATGCTAACACTGTTTATATGGATATTCTTTAGCTTTGTACACTATTTTTACAGCAATCCTAGTGCAAACTTCAATTTGTTTCTTATAGATGAATTGTGAAGACTGTTGCCACGTTTCTTTTGTATGTACAGAACAAATAGGTCCTAAATGCCGACTGTTTTTTTCCTTCAAACTTTATGAAGTTTGAGAAAGATGAGCAGCGAAGAATTGCTATTCTACCCTCTATACGGTCCGAACTGTTCGTCACCTGCCAATATTTACTGTTTGAGTGGAATTGCTGTTTAATTCTTCTGAATACTTCGGCATATATGCAGCTGTGTTATTGTTTCTTCATTAGAACATGATGAATATATCTAATGTTTGTGATAGTTCTTGTTTCTTCATTAAAACATGATGAATATATTTAATGTTTGTGGCAGCTACTGAGTACTGGTTATGGTCATGCAGGTTTCACTTACACAGGCAAGAATTGACATGACTGAGCTTGATGAGGATTCTGATTTTTCTTCAGCCTCGTGTATGAACTCTTATTGATGTTGGGCTTTCAATTGTTTTACATTGAAAATAAGTCCACTATCTCATCTATTCATTTTTATTTCGGTGTACACATATATACATACGTATTCTGTTATAGGAAATAGTCACTTTGATTCAATTTTATATGCCCACTTTTCTTCAAATAGCAGCTTTTCGCTGGTCAACCACATTTTAGGAGTGGTATCACATGATTCATCCTTGTTATGATCATATAAACTTAATTTTACTGGTATGCATATGGTTCTTATGTTCTGACCCTAATTCTATACAGTAAGCAAACTCCTCTGTTTGCCAGATTAAGTTTTTGAGAATTCTAACCTATGGAGTGGTTTATTTTATATGCTCAATATGAAGCTGGAAAAGAAATTGTATTTGAACAATTTCTTACATTATTATTATTTACTTTGCTCTTCTGGAAATGGAGGCCTATATACGAGGCCTGCTACCCAACTTGGCACAGTTATGCGACAAGCCAACCCCCTTTGTTCAGTGTTGTCATATTGCTGCCCACAAATTCTTCTTCTTTTGTGATCCTCGTAGACTAGGTTTGCATGGCTGATATTTTTTAGTTTTAAAGTTTAAATCTTGCTTCATAGTTGCATTTCCTCTGTTTGGATTTCTGTATTGTCACAAAGGATATTTCTTTTTTTTTTTTTTTTTTTTTTTAGAATATATTGAGGTAAGGCATAATTCATATAGCACCTTTCAGTATGTTCTCTAAATAAGAGAAAAAAAAAAAACAGATAGAAATTGAGTACGGAATCTATAAAATAGTCCTCTTCAATGTTTTCATGGTAGTCTGCATGAAAGGAACAACGAACAGAATGTACTTAGAGAGCACCTATCCAGAATATTATTAGTTAATGCTGCTAAAAATAGGAAAGAAAAGAACTTTGACCGGTCATTTCTTGCAATACAAGAATTGGCTGGGTAATATTTTGAACAAGATGTTTGCTATAACATCGTGTTGAATTTCACTTTCCCTTCCATTTCCTCAAATTTTTCTTGCTGAAGTATGCTACTCTTAACAGAAGAGTTTAGCAAGTCATGGCTGAACATTTGCACTCACTGCTTAAAGAAAAAGTGGAAACAGCTTATATTTCATCCTTTTGACAGCCGCACTATCCAATTGTTAAGCGCGACTTGTAGAAACTGTCATAGCTTCATCTATTAATTGTATTCACTTGGGCAAGTCGATCTACTTTACTTTACGCGCTTTAACAACATGAAAAGGATAATTATCATATTTCTGTCAAAATGTTACATGATATAACTTTTTCAAACAATTCATGAATTAGAACTTCTGTTTAATTATCTCCTCCTTAATTAGTAATTTAATCTCTACATGCAACGATCTATCAAACTTGTGGATAAAAACTGGATTAAATAGTTTATGAATTCAAATTACAAACTTTTATAATATTAATGCTTATTAAAATAACTCAAGACTGATTTAATAGAAACTGTTTACAACTTTTCAATAAAGATTAATTTAATAAAAAAAAATAACCAATTAATTTTGATTTTTTGTAATCACAATTAATTTTTCCCGAGGGGTGTCAAATTTATAACATTTCAATTTACTGTAAGAATCCTCTTAATAGTAGACATCTCGTAGTCGACAAAGCAGTATCATTACTTCATATCCAATCATCATAAGCATTTGGCTAAAGTTTAGGATCGAACTTCGAACCCATGGCTATACTACATACACACTAATTTATGATGTTTTTACAGTTAACATGTCGAGAAACACAACTAATTCAACATTAAATAACTCAAACATATGAGCAGTTTACATCTTGTGAATGTGAGGAATCCTAAGTTGAAATGTATCCGAGGCAGAAGTTTTATGTTAGCAAGTCTCTGATCAGAGTTATTCTTCTTCAGGTTCTTCTTCCTCCTGGAGAAGATTTTCTCTATTGTCATGAGCCCAGAAACCACGCACATCTATGAGCATGCTGGCTACAGTTCCACCCTGTTTGCAGGCCAGTAGGTCTGCCAATGTTATCTTGAGTGGATCGACTGGCTTAACCATATCCCAGATTTCATCCCTTACATCTTCAATACAAAGTTCATAGTTGCCACCCTCAATCCATTTATGGTGTACATCTCTGTTTTTTTCACAAAAAAGGGCTAGTCAGTGAACAGTTGAACTAACAATGCCAAATTATGAGTATTAAATCCAATTGCCAGTTAAGGGACGTCAACAATCTCCGTGGGTTCCATCTTATAACTAATAACTAATGTGTTGTGACTGTTTATTTGAGACTTACAGTACGTGCTCAAGTACTGCAAGCAGGAAACAACAGTTCTTCTCTATAGGAAGATTGTATCAAGCAACATCTGACCATCTAGATGCTCCCCTTCTATTCTTCCAATAATAGCATTAAATAATCATTTCTGGTTTAGAAGTTTGATAACTTATTGTGCAAAAAACTAATATTACCACATGCAAGTGAAAATCAGAAAGCCCAAGAAGAAAAGTAAAGAAAACAGATACTAGCAAAAGATTGAGGTAAATACTTAATAAATACTACTATACCAACAGAATGACAGTTTTACCTGAAAAGGGAGTGAATGTCAGCTGTAGTGAGGTAACCCCTCCCTTGAAGATCAAGGCAACGAAACAAGTATGTCAAGCCTTCTGGGGTGTCTTTGTTTTCTAAAGCCAGAACAAAGTCCAGGAAACTCTCAAAATCCATCTCTCGAGCATTCCCACCACCACTCTTTCCATGACGAATATGTTCATCATATACTACAAGAAGTGCATTTGTTTTCGTTATTTATTTACAAATGAGTATTAAACTATCAATCACAGACAGATATTACATTGTTTAACTAAACCAAGATTATGTTCCAATTCAGGACTAAAAATTAGAAGCATGCAAAATAGAGAACATATAAGGGCATCGACCACAATATAATTACCAATAGGAAATTGGAGGAAACCAGTATTTTGGAGTTCAGAATATGTAAATAGATGTCCGTGCCAATGGTAAATATGTGCCAAAAATTACACCATATCTGAAAAGGGTATTGTCATAGTAATTCTTACCTCTCTCAATAAAAATATCAGTCAGAGTCCCGTCTGCATACTCTCGCAGCTCTTGCTTGCTTAATGTACCATTTGTATCTTTATCCAGAGCAAGAAACATGTCTGCAGAAAAAAATCAGAATGAACATAAACAGAAATAGTTTTAACCCTACTTACTTATATTCATACTTTCAATTCATCATGAAATGCTGGCCAGTCAATGTACGAGTTTAATAAGAAATTCCGTAAAATTTGATAAGAAAGTTCCTTAACACAACACATTGCACTGAAAATCGTATATAAACAAGCAAAGATGGACTGACGGACTAGAATGGAGCAGAAGCATTGGGTAAATTAGTCTGAATACCGAAACTATACAGAGAACCCACCACATATGCGTTGAGCAGAAGTCAAAGAGAACCAGTTTTCGGCTTGCTCTGTGTCTGTGACTTCTTCCTCACTTTCCTGAAATACACAACGGTATAATAAAAAAATAAGTATTCAAGCTTATGCAGAGTTAGAACAAAAAACAGTTCATGGTTCTTATAAGCAAAGCAAATTAATCATGTGAGGATACTTTTATACACCAGAAGGTCCATTACATTATCAACCCGCAGATAGAGGCAGAGAACAGGATAACATGGTATTTAGTTCCAAAGATATTAAGAGAACTTTTTAAACAATCTACCTGGTGAAGCTCCATGAGTTCCTGGAGACAATTACTAAGCAACACTTTCTTGATGCAAGCTTTTCCTATATGAAAAAAAAAACGTCTTTCATAATACTAGGATAAAAATACTCTGAGCTGAAATTCAAAACAGCAAAAGTGCTTGAGCACAAGCATTTAAAAGATAAATATAATTAAGATATGACTAAATCAACATTTTCCGGTGCCCTAACTACTTATTTACTGACCCTTACAACTTAACTTGTGAACCAAAACCACCAATCAGAACATTTTTTCATTTCTACAGCATAACATGAACAAGGTTCGTTAATGCACCCTACCTTGTGCTCAAGGCCTTATTAGTAGTAAATTTTTTGCAACACAGTATCTAACTAAATATTCATCAAATTATGGAATCTAATGCTAAATATCCTTTAAGTGCATGAATAAACAGTAATTATAGTGGTGTTCAAGAAACTGATTTACAATAACAAGCTACCATTGTCAACGTAAAATTCAACGTTGTCTCAGGTATAATGAATCAGCAATGGGCAACAGACAGGATGGCAGCACTAATATTAACTAGATTCCACAATAAACCAGCCAATGCTAATTCAGCGTGTTTTATGGTGCAAAAGTTTATAATATGGCGATCAACTTTGGTGGCAATTGAATTGGGTTAGAATCTAAGAATCAATTGCTTTTATCTTATAAAACCCTGTTCAGAGACTGGACATTCTGTGGGAAAATATTTGGCATCAAGGTCTCACTTTGTCATTGGTAGTAGCACACGCACGATTCTGAAAATGGAAAAACTTGGATGGAGAATGGCAATAGATGCTCTCTTGAACTATAAATACGACCAGCAAAATGTTGATTAGATGCTCCATGTTTAAATATTGGGAGTTTCTCCGTGTAGTTGAGTTTAATGATTGATTAGTATTAGTAATAGTAGCTTTCTGGGGTCAACAGTTAACTTCAACAACAATTCCTAAACAGCATCCCATATTTGGATAATTTATTACAAGATGAATACTTAAAATGCTAGAATTGAAAGTTGCAAGAATTTGCAGACTACCATGGAAATATTGAAGAGGACTATTTTTTATATTCCTTACTCAATTTCTGTCTGTTTTTTCTCTTATTTAAAGAACATACTGAAAGCTGGTATATGAGTTATGCACCTTTGGATTTACTACAAAATATTTCTATTTATTATTCTAAAATTAAAAAAGAACATCTTTTGTAACAATACAGAAATTCAAACAAGGAATACAACCATGAAGCAACATCAAAACTTAACAACTAAAAGATATAAGCCATGCAAACCTCGTCTGTGAGGATCACAAAAGAAGAAGAATTTGTGTGCAGCAATACGACAATACATCTGAACGAAGGCAGCAGGCATGTCGCGTAACTGCGCCAAGTTGGGTATCAGACCTCGTATATAGGCTTCCATTTCCTGAAGAGCAAAGTAAATAATAATAATAATAATAATAATGAAGGTTAACATGATTTTTTTATATGAGAATGTAAGAAATTGTTCAAATACAATTTATTTTCCAGCTTCCTATTGAGCATACTAAACAAAACACTCCAGAGTTTACAATTCTCAAAAACTTAACTAGGCCAAAGAGGAGTTTGCTCACTGTATAAACTTAAGGTTAGAACATAAGACCATAAGCACAGAATACATATGTATATGTGTACAGAAAAATAAAAAATGAATTTGAAAGCCTAACAGCGATAAGAATTCATACATGTGGCTGAAGAAAACCATCAGAATCCTCATCAAGCTCACTCATGTCAATTCTTGCCTGCGTAAGTGAAACCTGCATAACCATAATCAGTACTTAGCTGTCACAAACATTATATATATATCCATCATGTCCAGGTTCATGCAAACAACACAAAGTTTTAATGAAGAAACTATAACACATGCATTTATGCTGAAGCATTCAGAAGTATTAAACAGCAATGCCACTGAAACCATAAACATTGGCAGGTGACCTACCGTTCGCATCACATAAAGGTAAAAGGGTAGAATAGCAATTCTTCCCAGCTCATCTTTCTCAAACTTCATAAAGTTTGAAGGACTGAAAAACCGTCGACATTTAGGACCTATTTGTTCCGTACATACAGAAGCAATGTGGCAAAAGTCTTCGTAGTTCATCTATAAGAAACAAATTGAAGTTTGTATTAGGATTGCTGTAAAAACAGTGTATAAAGCTAAAGAATATCCATATAAACAATACCAAGGTGAAAATCTTGGCCAAGTTATAAATTAGGTGAATAAAGCAACTTATATCTCCCATTCAACAGGAAAAAAAAATAATTTAGATAGACATCATTGAAGGTACACTAAATTTAAATCATCACTGTGAAACAAATAAGATTGTCTCAGCAAAATTCCATTAAGAGTTTTGTGGTAGATTTAAAAGATTCATCATACTTTTAATAAGTACTTTTAACAAGGCAAATCTAGTTTAATATGTCGTAAAATAGAAATATGAAGAAGCAAAACACAATCGTGAAAATGACAAACCTTTTCTGCACCAGTAGCATCATCAATCACACAGTTCTCTCTTAAGCACACCCACATAGCATCCAAATCATCTGCATTCAGCAAAAGATCCGATTGTTTCTGTGCAACGCACACTGGGAATGTCAACAATTAAGAAATATAAACCGTTTAAGCAAGTATAACCAAGAAAGGGGTAAGCCAGAACATCATACCCTCAGAAACCGATACTTCGCCAATCTCTGGACTCTATGACTGATTGATCCGTCTTCAGGTTTCTGAATGAAGATGAGAGCTTATCAATGTTTGGATCACATGAAGGGTCTCACAAGAATGCCAAAGAAATCCAAATCTAAAGTTCAAAAATCCATAAACCATCCTATATAACCTGTAATGATAGACAAAATGACCCATAAAGGGATACATTACAACGCACAAGGGTCTGTTCTGTCGGCTATAAACATCAGGGCACTAGTAAATGACAGGTATCTTATCAATTTGAACTCAATCCATAAACTAGTCAATCTGCGTGTTATTACTTTTGTAATTACAACAAGCATATTCATACGGAAATACTGTGAGAAAAAATGCAAAAGCAACCGTAAAGGTGCCCGTCCTTAAAAAATTAAAACACAACGATGTCTTCATGAGTCCACCATCGGTAATAAAGTATAAGAATGTAATAATTGAACTCAGTGCAAGCAATTCGTGCATAAAAAATACAAGAAAATTGAATATGATGAAACGATGCTTTATTTCACGTGCCTTCTTGTAGAAACTTGGAATTGTACCAGCTTCGGCGCTTTTCTTCTGCTTTTCTTTGAAAATGTCGAGCAGAATTCTCTTCGTTTCGAGTTCTGCGAAAGGGGGAAAATACATTGAGCAATCATTAGGGTTTGAAAAAAAAACCGGTACTCTAATTAACGGATTCCTGATTATGACGACGCCGATTAAGGAAATGTAACCACGAAATGGGGCGGATACTGACCCATCAAGGCTTCGGATCCGAGACCGGCGCCGGATCCGATGAAACGGCGAAGATTGCGGACCCATAGCATGGAGGACGCTGGAGGAATTTTCCGGTGAGGGGCGTCATGGGTTTCGCCGTCGCTGGAGCCGCTGTACATGGCGAAGTGAAGTCTTAACTAAGTAATTGGTTGCAGAGAAAGGATCTGAACGAAACTGAGTCAAGTTCTCTTTCAGCTTCCGCTTCTGAATTCAGCGTCACATAATCTTCTCACTCACTCACTTCATGTCTACCATTTGATCCCTTTTACCAAACCTTTTCCTCCTTTTTTCAATCCCTAACCAAACTAATTACTTTTTACTCTTATTTTTACCATCTTTTTTAGGTATATTCACAATTGTAGATTTAAATTCAATTAAACTTTGCAAAGATTGAATTTTTATACAGTTCTAAATTTAAATTTCACATGTTTCATTTTTAGGTATTTTCTACGGAAGATTTGAATTACGGTAATAATCATATGAAAATACAAAAATAGTTTTAATTTTAACTAAAAGAATCGCATCAATGAATTCACAAAATTTTTCATCAACCTCTACACTAGTCATTCCATTTCATTTTTACCCACAGATATATTTATAAAAAAATTAGTGATAAAAATAATAACAGCATGGTGCAATGCTTAAATTCTTTAGTAAATTAGTTCGATGAGAAAATAATAAATAAAAATCCTTTAATAAACTTGTATGAAAAAAATATTAACATGATCAAAATAAGCAATTGGGTCAGAAAAACATTCAATTTTTCTTAGATAAAAAATTCAATAAAATTGGGTCAAAATGCTATAAAGAAGGAAAAAAATATATGCTCGTATTACATATACCAATATCTCTCAGATTTTACCACCGCCCTTCAAAATTTTTTAATTATAAATTCATCCCCGTCTTTATTTTTCAGATTAAAACTATTGAATTTTCTAAACTTTATAAAAAATATTAAAATTAAAATAAGTTGTGCTAGAAATCAAAGTGGTGATATTATGAATCTACAATTTCTTTTTACTATTTTCTACTCTTCTTTGAGGAAGATATTTATAATTTTCATCATCCAAAGTGTGAGCTTTGGAATGCATAACTACGTTGAAGGCCATTGTGAAAATCAAGTTTTATACCATAAGTTCACATAGACATGACCCAGTTGATATATTGATGGAATTTTTCAAAATTCATTGCGTAGCATAATTGATCAAAAGAGTAATGAATAAAAATAAAAAAATAAAAAAACTTCTTCTCGTTTCTTCCATTATTCAAGTTCTGAAAAAAAGAATTCAATCATACAAAAATTCATTTACTTTAGTAAACAACTTAGAAACCAATTACGAGAAATATATATATATATATGTATATGATTTTTTTAGACTTTAATTTTTCTTATATGTTTGACATCATTTATATAATATCTTTAAATTTGAGTTTCTCTTACATTTTAATACAATTAATTAAATATGAAAATTTGTTTGTCTTTTAAACACTAACTACGTAATGTGATTTACAAATATTGACATAATAAGTTAAGTCAATACAACAAGTAAGAAAAAAAAATCGTTTTCACTTTACTTTGTTATCAATACATTTTAATTGTTCAATTTTCTTATGAATTAACCTAAAGTCTATGTTTCATTACGATGGAATTGTGTCCATTAGAAACAAAAATAATCAATACATATCAGTGGTAAAGCAAAACAAAACCACCATTTTTTTAGATAACACAAAATATATAAGACGAAAAATGTATAAAAAATTAATTATAATAGCTTTAGAAATTACCTCAAATATTATTAATTATTCCTTAAATATTAAATAAATAATGAACTCGAGGAAGTGACGTAATTTTGTAATGCTATGCTCTGCATAAAATTTTGCATTCATAACAATAAAAATATAAAATGGTTAGAACAAATATTTAGGCAAGCTTGAAAATATCGAAAATTTTTAATATCATGGTTTGAGTTTTATTAGTCAAAACTTTATATTATAATATTTAACCGAGATAACTATTCTTATATTGCTTTATCATTAATATTTTGCTATTGTGCAAATTTTTTTTTCATGTGATATTTAATTGAAACATGAACATTTAGTTTATTCAAAAGAAAGTTAGATAATTTTAAAAAACTATAACGGAGAAAAATAAAAAAAGTTTGTCTATACATCGTAATACATAATGACAATATTAGAAACACATATAAATGAGTCAGAATAAATAAATAAATATATATATATATATATATATATATATATTAGCAAGTTCAGAAAATATTGAAGATATATAGTCAATTACCAAAAATTAGCTAGTATATGTAAATAAACATAGGAGATTTAACATTGATCACAACTCCAAAATAAAATATCTATCATGATACCTCTGCAATAGGGTATAGTATGCGGAGGGTAGTTTTGGAAGGAGACTAAAAAGGAGTTATATTAATAGAGAAAAGGAGATTTAAATAGCAATTGCCTAGATTTAATTTTGATTAGATGAAATGGTAAATAATAAGTGGTCTTTTCTTCCTACACCTCGTAATTTCTAACCATACCCTCATGATTTGAAAATGGTATTTTATCTTTTATAAAAGTGACTTTCGACTTATCTGTTCTGAAAATCTTCTAAAATAAGTTTTTCAAAAATTTTGGAACGAGATTTTCATAACAATATGATTTTCGGAACATAATTTATGGTACACATGAAATATATCTTGAAATAAGCATTTCAAAATAAAATTTATAGAACGAGCTTATCAAAACATACATCATACCTTTAAAAAAAAACATTTCCATAACACATTAAACGAGTTCCAAAATAAGTTTTCTGAAAAAAAAAATTCAAAAACAAACTTTCTAAAAAATGCTTCTAGAACGAGTATTTTGTAATGAATTTTCTTTCCACGACAAACTCTCTCTCTTCTTCCTCTTAAAGAAAGTAGTGGGGAATGAATTTGAAGTGAGAACGGCATAACAACACAATGATGGAAAAGGTGACCGTAGCCGCGGTGGTGGCGTGATACAATAAGGGAGGTATTTTGGTCTTCTTCTATTAAAATAGAGTGAAATTAATAATAAATGGGGTGTACGAGGAAAAACCCAATAAGTTGAGGTAAAGTATGTTTCCCTCTATGGGCTTCCAAGACTGCTTCTTTACCTCTAAGTCTTTCTTCAAGTATCTCCAAAATTTTTAAAATTGTCCAAATTATCCTTAAAATAATAGTGTAGAGATGAAATTGTCCCTGCATCTCCAATTTTGAAAATTATTTTTTTGAAACAGGGTGTTTCGTAATTCAAAAAACTTGTTTTAGAATAATCTGTTCCGAAATTATATATTAACTTTTGGAACAGGTTGTTCTAGAACAGATTCTTTGAGTTACAAAACAACTTATTCCGAAATAATAATACAATGAAAAACCTATTCTGGAACAGCTAATTTCATAGTACTAACTTACGGAATATTCAGTTCCGAAACTTAATCAACAAGTTCTGAAACAATTTTTTTGTAACAAATTCTCATCTTCAAATCTATTTCGAAACAATTATATTGACTTACAAAATGCTCAGTTTCGAAACTTAATCAATAATATATTTTAGAATAAGTTATTACATAACATATTTTTACCCCTAAATATACATTTTGAAACTGAAAGGACATAAAAGGTAATTTTAAATATTTTGGAAATGCCTTAAGAAGGCTTGGAAGTGACAAATTCTTCCTCCACCCCCATACCCTCTTCCTGCACCCCATATAATTTTTTTCCATGACTGCCCTTTATGAAATTACATAAATACCCTCTCCTTCGTTTTTTGAAATTGTGAACCGGATGGGGGTGCATCCGGTTCTCATCTAAAAAAAAATACAAACCGGACGACTCCATCCGGTTCTCAACCCAGCAGATCGGAAAATCCTCAAATTCGCCTTTAACAGTCCCCCAAATCCCAAATCAACTATTCTAATCATCAATATCACATACTAATTGCTAATAAACATCACAAATTGGTTACCTAATGCTTTTATGAAGGATTAATTGAAAGATTTTGAATAACGAAGGAACAGAAGTCGCAAATGACTTACCTAAACCGGACGAAGGTTTTCTTAACCGGACGGTTTGTATTTTTTTTTTAAAATGAGAACCGGGTGTACCCCCCATCCGGTTCTCATTTTCAGAAAATTAAACCGGATGGCCTGGTCATCCGGTTGGGAAGGGGAGGAGTTTTATTAAGATAGGGGTATTTATGTAATTTCATGAAGGGTAGTTATGAAATAAAAAAATTATATGGGGGTGCAGGAAGAGGGTATGGAGTGGAGGAAGAATTTGTCCTTGGAAGTGCAGGAAAAAGCAGTCGGCTCCCAATCACTAACAGCCCACTTGCTTTCAGAATTTGGCAATTACTTCCTGGACCATATCAGTTCCAACCTGCACCATATCAATTTCGGAAATACCCATGCCCTTAACATTTTATTTCAAATACATGAAAGGGGTGTTTTCCAGTTTTACTAAAATACTTTTAGTGATAATTTAGTGAAATTTGTCTACTTTTATATACCAATGATTTTTTATGAATTGTAAAATATTTTAATATGAAATATCATAATTTTTTTTCCTTTTTAAACAAATTTTAATTATAATGAGCAAACACCACAAAACTTATTTATATTATTTGAAACTATTAATAAAAAATTCATAAAAAAAAATTCTATTGAAATTTTAACTTAATACACTCTTATAATATATTTAAAATCGAATCACTAGGTCTTTGTAAGAAGGTGAAAAGAGGAGACGTAATTGTAGCAAAAAAAGCTATATTCTTCTGTTATGTGTGAAAAATGCGAAATTTTGAAAAAGAAAAACATGTCTTGTTTTTCTACACAAATATAATAGGAAATAAGTTGAAATTATCACAAATATTTCAATAATATGTGTGTGTGCGTGTGTATATATATATATATATATATATATGTTAATGTCATAAATGCTTTATTAATATTTATATTTTTATTTGTTACAATAATAATAATGATAATAAATAATAATTAAAAATACTAAACAATAAATAAAATAAAATTACTAAGAATAAAAATATTAATCTCACTTTTCATCATTTTAATCTTTTATATTTAATTTATAAAATTTAATTTTTCGCTTATTTTTTTACTTTTTTCTTTATATTTTTTACTTTCTTAATTTCTATCATATAATAATAAAAACATAAAAAATAAATTATTGGAGTTATATAAAGTAAAAAGAGATGATGTAACTTGTGAGGGCCACACAAATAAATTTAAACGACTAAAATAAGTATCATTAATAAGGACACTATTTGGTTTATGAAGCCATGTGACTTTGGTAGACACTAATAAACAATGACATATGCAGCTAACCAATCCCTTAATGATATTGTTTAAGAATTAAAAAGTATAAACAGATGATGTTTTAAAAAAAAACATCTTAAGAGACTCGTACGTACTATTTTATAATGATAATATTTGTATCTATAGTTTTTCAATGGAAACGTTTTCAATTGTTTCTAAAAATTACCATATATAAATATCTAAAAACTACAAAGGTGAATTTTTCACTCTAATTAGAATAAAAACATTTGTAAACTCTATCTTGTCCTTAAGAAAATTATTAAAAAGAGAGAAGGGAAGGGTGCATCATCTTTATAGGTTTCCCTTTCTCATCATATGCTTAATAAACTTTGTGCTATTCCGAAGGGCTAAGACCAATGGAAATATTTAATATAACCAACCATACACTTTGTCCCTATTCTTCATCAGGAACAATAATATATGCACGTCCTTATACTTACTACAACGTTAAACAAGTCCGAGGTATTACAAAATTGGTTTTGATTAAAACTAGCATCTCAAAAAGCTTTTAATGTTTTTCATATTTAGCATTTAATAAATATATGATAATATTTTTTTGTATTTTTGAATTAACAGTATTAATATATGATCAAAAGTAACCCATTAAAATAAACAAGATCCAAAAATAAAAAATAATTGATATTCCATATATCAATATATTGATTAAGAGTTTCAATACGTTGATTAAAAGTTGAAGTTAAAGACAATTTAAATATATTTTTCTCTCTTAATCTTTCAAAATGTTTTTTAAAAATATAATTGAGTTTTTAATTTCAAAGAATAATATCTTAAATGTGATTGAAATTAGAATATTCACGTTATCTGTGAGAATGAAAATGTAAAAATGGTTTAGAAAATAATTTTCATTCACTTAACCTTCAAGTGCAAAATTTGTTAATACGTTCAATAATCTCACGTCAAAAGCACTACGCTATCTCAATAAACTTTACAACGGAAAAACTAAAATTAAGAGAACAAAGTTTTACATAGATTTGGTTACTTTAAACCTAAGTTTTCATTAAAAAAAAAAAAAAAGTTTGATTGTTGTCTCCAATCACGTGAGAGGCTTGCATGTTATCATGCCACTTTGACTAAAGCATCAATAATGCATAATTGGATGCAATGGCGAAGGAGCATTGTGGTGGTCATGAGACACAACACACTTGCGAAAGAAGAGGGTTTAAATTCCAAAAAAAAAAACAGTAGTTTGTGGAAGGACACGAGTGTGGTTGTTCTTGAGCAGAAAGAAGCCGAAGCATCAAAAGCTAACATGGGACAGCTTTGAACCAAAAGTGCTTCCAAGAACACTTGTCACTTAATTAAACACTACTTAGTTTCTTCTTCCGTCAAAATCCAAGTCCTAAAAAACATGTTTATCTTTTTCCCTGAATCCCGGACGACCTTTAACATTAGCAAAAAAGTGTGTGCCACTTTTGGAGAATGTGCACAATTCCCTTCTGACCATAAAAAGTTACGTGCTAAAAACCATCTTAGACAAAATAAAAAACAAGACACACACCTTTCTCTGCCTTCTTGTTTGGTCATTATGGAAGAAAAACATCTATTTTAGGGATGTCTAAAGCACCTTGTCAACATGTACCCTTTGCTAACCCAACTTCAAAGTCACATCTTTTGAGACACCCATTGACTAACCTTTTCTTCTTTCTTAATGGTAACTTCCAAAACCTTCCATTGCATTTCATTCTTCTTCCTCTCTTCATATCAACCTCTTTTATTAATTACCCACCACTGTAATATATGTATAGTTTTCCAAGTTTTTCCCTTTTACCATATATTCCCTCAGCTAGCACTCTTCCTAACGAGGAAACAAGAACTAAGACAGAAAACTCCTTGCCCATTTTCTGAATTTTCTATTTATGTGTGTTCTTTTTTTCATTATAGTAGTCATGAAGTTGTCTTGGTACACGAGAGCACTATGATACCATGCTCAATACTAATATTTTGCCCTTTCTCTCTGGGGCCCAAGTGGAGCTAACATACTATCTTTCTGCCTCTTGGAATCTTTAGTGGAGGAGTCAAAGGTCTTGGATTCAAACTCCAATCAATTAACAAACACAAATGACTCATTAATCTTAAACAAATGTAGTTGAGCCCGTGTGACATCTCTATCCTTTCATAAGCGTACAAGTTATTACTAGTTGCAAATTTTTTGGATCCGTTAATCATTATCCTACTGCTTAAGAAGTTTTGAATAGGGGTTTTCAGTTGAAATTCATATTAAGAAATGCATTGAAAATCACAGCAGAGATATATTAATGGTATTTTTTCAATGAAATGTTTTTGTTTTGAATTTCTTAACCATTGAGATGATAGTCAAAAAGGAGAATTGGCACTAGGAAATAATATGCTTAGAACAACAAAACGGCTTGACCCATTTGTATGATTAGCATTGTGCTATTTCCAATGCTTATAGGCATGTGATTGCAAGTACTAAATTACAATTTCCTTGTAGGAACTGTGATGTGTCCACTATGCTTTAGCTTTGTGGGGGCGGTTTAATCCAACTCAACTTGCTAATCTCCTTTAAACTTTTCATTGCCCTTTTGACTACACCCTTTTAATATTGGCTTTTGGAGATCAGAGATAGTAAAGGTGATTAACCAAAAAGGCATTTTTTTGTTATCTATTTAATTTTATGCCATTAGTCATTTTCTCCACTAGCCTTAAAACTCTGCACTGTAGATTCATAAGTTCATCTTAGCGTAAACAAGACTACCACCAAAATTTGTTATAATCTTTATAATGCACAGTCCAAAATACAAGCATAATAATGCAGTTTCAAAATAAACTTAAATCTGCAGGAATGTTGTTCAAGGATGTGAAAACTGGACAGTGTAAGCTAAGTGAATTTGTAATTCCCCTATCCACAGCCCTCGGGTATCCAAATTCTAGTTCAGTAAAAAAAGAGCTCATCTACACTTTTATCTAAGAGGTTTAGTTTACCTGACTGAGTCACACAATCATAACAGGGCACTAAGCTAAGACCATGGTCAACAGCTATGATCAGATTTGGCCCAAATAAACTCTTGTCCTGGAATTAAAAATTCTACAGTTGAATTGAAAAATAATTGGAAAATCTACTGTTTATATGTGAAACATAATGTGTATTTATATATATAGAACAAACAAAGTTAAGAGTTTGTCTTGTGGGCCCTTCAAAAGGGAACTTTTTATTTTTGTACTCGAGTGTGGGGTTGTTTCCATGGCACAAGACAGGGAAGGCTCATACAATATAAAATTGTTGGATAATTTTGTGTGTAGGTAGAGATGATTTTAACTGCTCCCTTTGAAAATCGTGAAGCAAACAAGAAACTCGATGTAATTGGTTGATTATTTTGCATAAAACGCGGATTCACATGTGCATAATACATGCAGCCAGTGAATGTCATGCTAAGATTAGTACCTCCAAATTCAAATGTTTGAGACTCTCAAGGAGTAAGTATGTAGTAGACAAAACCACGCAGTTGTTTTTCCCTTTCTGGTTTTTGTCAGGGACTGATTCTGCATAATAAAATTTCAGCAATCATTCAATCACCCAGGAAAGTTCTCTAAAAACAGCAGTGTATGTATTATCTCAAAAACGTAACCTTATTATAGGTCTATATCTATCAAGTCTAGAGCAAAAACTGAGAGAGAAGTTTTATGTTAGATTTCTTTGTACATAAATTAAATAGAAAAATAGTAATTTACTCGGAAAGCTTTTCTTTTTGGTGCTTAAGTATGGCTTTTTTTCATTATCTTTTTCCTTGTATTGGAAATAGCACAATAGAGCTTACAAGGTCAATTCCAGGTAGTTAGTTGATTAGCTGGGCCTTTACACGTGAACTGATATGAATAGAGATTTAGTTTTGTCAATTCTTATCAAATCCCAATAGCTTGCATGGCCCTGATGTAATAATTACCTCACTAACTTTTACAGTATCCAACTCAATGTAAATTTTATGTATTTTCCAACTCATTGTCTATGTCTGTGCTTATTATTGCTAAGAAACAGAAAACACATTTTATGCTGTCGTTGGAACTAGAAAGAAAGTGACTGTTGCAAAGAAATAAGATCTCAAAAGTGCAGTGTGTAGAGCCCCATTTAAGGTACTTGACAAGTGAAGGGAATCTTTATTTTCACTGTTTAGTTGTGAGTCTTAGCTAAATGGGATGGAGAAGTAGAGGTTTAATGGAAATAAGAAAAAGAAAGATTTTAAAAAGTAGGTGGAAAGGGGAGGATGGTCTCCAAAGAATGACATCTGCAAAATGTCCTTTTTCTTCCTTGCATGATCAAGTCACAGTCTTTAAAAGACTCCCCAAGACTTCTCCCATTCATCATAACATAAACCTTCACTGCTCCTAAGTCCTAAGTCCTACCTTCTGCAGTCCCCATTCTCTTCTGTCCTCTCTTCATTTGGCACACTATTTAACTCTCACATTTCCTCACCTCATTTCACTCCAAATTTTCTTTGCCATTTCCCTAGCCATGTCAACCTCTAGAACCTCAGATACACCCTTCAAAGGATATGATCCCAACCACACTCAAATGTGCCTCTCTCTTCTCCAACGCAACACATCTCCTTGTGGTGAGAGAAGAGGCAGAAGGAAGCAAGCAGAGCCAGGAAGGTTCCTCGGAGTAAGGAGGCGCCCTTGGGGTCGATATGCTGCTGAAATCAGAGACCCCACAACCAAAGAAAGGCATTGGCTTGGCACATTTGACACTGCTCAAGAAGCTGCTCTTGCTTATGACAGAGCTGCTCTCTCCATGAAAGGAAGCCAGGCAAGAACCAACTTTGTTTACTCTGACAACATCAACTTCCACACCATCCTTTCTCCTGTGGATGTTCAAGTTCAACTTCAAGTTCAACCCCTCTTGCCACCTTCACAGTTCCTCACTAACACCACTCACACCAAACAACCAACCAACCAAAATAGCCTCCCCAAGGTTCTTCACACTCCAAACGCTGGAAACCCCTCCCCATTGAGCAATGAAGTGTGTGTTGAAACCACATACGGATCGTTTCAGGATGATAGTTACTTCTTTTCCAGTGACTCTAACTCAGGCTATCTGGAATGCATAGTTCCTGATAACTGTTTCAGACCTGCTTCCTCCAGCACCAACAGTTCAAACTCCAGAAAGAGCAATGTGAGCGATCAAAAGGCCAACACAAACTCCATTGAGAGTACTAATCATCACCAGTACTCGCATTTTGACATGACTTCATTCTCTCAAGAAGGCATGGAAATGACACCTAACTTTTCAGAATTTTGTTATCCAAGTGAACTGAGTCAAGGATCATGGGATGATCAGCAGTCATGGGATTGGAAAAGCAGTGAACTTTCAGCTATATTTAAGAACCCATTAAGCGCGGAAAACGGGTGCATGGATGCATTTTACCCCATCATCACTGATCACAGTCCTAGTCCAAGTCCAAGCTATGGGCTAATGAATGAGGCTGCTTCTTCTACTACCTGTTCTCCATCACTTCCACCCTTTGGGGACGTAGACTTGGGATACCCACTCTTCTGAGTCTCAGTCTTTTGGTGCATTTATCAAGGAGAGTGTCTTAGTTAGCCCTTGTGTACTTGCATTGCATGCACTTGTACGTTTTTCTTTGTAATTTTCCTTGTAACTTGGGTCTATAGCAACCCTTTTTCCTTCTTCTAATGTAATTACTAAATTGCACACATGATGGGGTGAATGAGTTTTAGGTTTTGAGATGTTGAAAAAGGCTCCACTACCACCACCTCTCACTTTCAAATCAATGCAAACCCTTTCCTCTTAGGCTTAACCATACTTTTATACTCTATACTCTATACTTCATTTTCATATGATTTGGTTTTTCAGACCCTTTTGGTAGAGGACATATCTTTGATGTGAAATAATCTCAGAAGAATAAGTTAATGTAATAGTAAACTTATTATTCCACATCAAACATCAAACAATTTCAAAATAAAGCTTGAAAAAAGAATGTAAAGAAGAAAAGTACAAAAAAAAAAGTTATTACTTTTGTGGATGCATATTGATGGCATGATTTTATCCTTCTTTTGGGCTGGTTGCCTAAACTTTAGGGTACAATAAAGGTGGTGATGGCACAAGCATATCCATCAAACAGCATATATAGCTTCACAGAAAGACACATTGTCAAGCCAATAACCCGCGATTCTAATCTATTGCTTGCAGTACATTCCCTTTTCCTGACTACTGATTGATTAGATAATGAGTTGTTTTTCCTTCTTTTCCTCTTCCTTTTTCCCTTTTCTTTCATCACCTTCTAAAACAGGTTTAATTTTCAAACAAAAAATAAAAGTTCTGTGCTTTATTATTAACCAATATCATGGTTAGGTATGGGAACATGGGAAACAGGACAGCCAGTCATCCCAAATAAATCTCATCACTTAGCATTTTGATTTTGCATAAAAATATAAGAAAATAGTTACTGAATAAATTGTAGGCATGTTAGGATCAATTTCTTTAAAAAACTAAAACAGTAAGTTTCTTGGTAAGCAAAAATTCATTCACATATAAATTTAAAAAGAAGTTTTATAAATTATCTTATACATAAAGTAATTTTAATTTATGACTGAACTTATTTTTCTCCCGAAATTATTTTGGATAAATTTATGCAAAAGTAGACTGGTTGAGTTTCACATTCTCAACTTGGAATACCACAGCAAACATGTAATGTGTTTGGTTTTATGTTAAAGAATTAACTGTTTTTAATATAATGATGATGCTATTAAAACTTTATATCATGGCAACCTGTGACGCCATGTACCCCCAGACTCTCTCCTCCGTATCTCTCTCTTGCTTTCTTAAAAAATCTTTCTCGTTTTTCTCTAGTTTTTTTCCCTCCATACATCATCTATTTTAAAATCTAAATATACCCTGCAGTAACGAAAGAGTTAAGGATCATTTCTAACCGATCAGAATCTCAAATAGAGTAAGTTCATATTTGCTTTATAGATCCCTTAATTTCTATTTTTCCTTAGGTTTTTGTCATCAATCTTAGTAGAGACAGTTGAGAAAAGTATTTCTCTCAATTTAATTAAGATTATACTAAAATTTAGTTTTGTTCTGATAACTTTTCTAGATCCCTAGATTTTGAGATTAGCATCTTTATCGGGTGGAGAAATTGTTGTAGAGATCTTCATTAGGTAAGGGAAGCTAGTAACTTATTTTAGTTATTTACTTTCAAATAGAACCTTAGAATAAAAGACTCAGATATTTCTTGCAGGTCTGACTGGTCCTTGAGCACTGATTGAATTTGGTTATTTATTGTGATTTGATATAATTAATTGAACTGTTTTAAGTAATGATGTTAGAAAGAAATATGTGAGAACATTTTGGTTGTTGTTTGATGAAATTGATGTGTTATGTGTGTTGACTGAGTTATAGACTTGTATGTAATCATTTTGGTTGAAATGAAACCAGTGTACTGGGGGTTGAAAGGAAACCAAGGTACCATGGTTACATATGTCTCTATATGCTTTAATATGATGAAATTGATGTGTTATGTGTAATGTCTGAGTTATATGTAATCATCATGGTTGAAATGAAACCAGTGTACTGGGGGTTGAAAGGAAACCAAGGTACCATGGTTACATATGTCTCTATATGCTTCAGTATGATGAAATTGATGTGTTATGTTGATGAATGATTTATAGACTCGTATGTAATCATTTTGGTTGAAATGAAACCAGTGTACTGGGGGGGTTGAAAGGAAACCAAGGTACCATGGTTACATATGTCTCTATATGCTTCAGTATGATGAAATTGATGTGTTATGTTGATGACTAATTTATAGACTCGTATGTAATCATTTTGGTTGAAATGAAACCAGTGTACTGGGGGTTGAAAGGAAACCAAGGTACCATGGTTACATATGTCTCTATATGCTTCAGTATGATGAAATTGATGTGCTATGTTGATGACTGATTTATAGACTCGTATGTAATCATTTTGGTTGAAATGAAACCAGTGTACTGAGGGTTGAAAGGAAACCAAGGTACCATGGTTACATATGTCTCTATATGCTTCAGTATGATGAAATTAATGTGTTATGTTGATGACTGATTTATAGACTCGTATGTAATCATTTTGGTTGAAATGAAACCAGTGTACTGGGGGTTAAAAGGAAATCAAGATACCGTGATTACACATGCACCTATAAGCTTCAGATTGGTTGAATATGATTGTTGTTATGACTGAATGATGAATGCATTTGCAATCATTTGATTGAAATGAAATCAGAATACTGGAGATTGAAAGGAAATCAAGGTACGGTGATTGCAGATGGATCATTATGAGGTTAATGAATTTGGAATAAAGTATGAAAGTTTGTGATTGAATGTTAAACTTAGTTTTATTCGACTTAAGAATTCATATTTGCATTTGTAAATCTAATCACTTCAATTCTTTTTACTCTTATAAGCTAAAAACATTATTTCGCTAGCTTACCCTTGCTTTTCTTGTTGTTTTGTAAACTGCGATGATTGTACTATGTACATGAGCAGGTGCAGATGCAGATTTAGGAGCACCTTAAAGATGATATACTCTTAAATCGATCTCCTTTTGTCTTGTATATATGTTTTTGTTGTAGTTAAAGACTCTATAACCTTGAGATGATTTTCCTTTTGTCATGTGAATAGTTATACATAACTCTATGTATCTGAACATTTTTTGTAGTACTTTAAACTTTAAATACATGTTAATACTCGATAACAGACAAAAGTTATAGAATTTTTGGACTGTTACACAACCCTTCTAATTTTAATTTTATTTGAAGTTAAAATAATTTAATGTGATTTTTTCTGCTATAGAAACAAAATTATAAAGTTTATTATTAAAATGTTCCTATAACAAACACATTCAAACATAAAACATTTTGCTTTAAAAATATTAATATAAAAACTTTTTTTTTTCTGAAAGAATTGATGGTCAGGACTATAAAAGTGTTTTTTTTTTGGTACAAAACTTTACTAATACTAAATAACAGCTTTGAATAGATATTTCTTTTAGTGGTTTAACTTGTATAACCCAAGAGCATTCACATTGGAACAACTTTTTCTAATGGAATCCCCTTATATACGTCATTCATTTTTACTCTTCTCAATACAAACACCTCGAAACATTTTATCTCTGTAATGGAGCAACTTTCTTTATATGTTTTCTAATAGGTCCTATAAAAAGAACCTACATCATTATGTTTTATTGATCATATGTAATTTTCATCTGAGTCAACTTTTAAAACATGATATTTTGAAAATAATTATGTATATTTTGATAATAACATATAATACTTAGTAATAATTATTTATTTATATATTCAATAACGTTACATTAAGATATAGTATGATGACATTTTTTTAACATTTTAGTTTATATTCTTTTTTTTTTCAAATTTGATACACTTTATCAGAATTTTTAACCAATGGTCGAATTGATATAAATTAGTTTCAAGAAAAAATAATAATTAAAAGAACATTTTATAAATTTTGATGCTCGTTGTTATTAAGTAATTCATAATAAAGAACTTTCTATTTGGAATATAAATTTCATATTTTTACTTTATTTTTAATTATATTCTAAAATTAAAAAAAATATTCAAATATTAAAAGTGATTTTACACACTTTCAATTGTACAAACTACAAATCACTAATTTTTAAATAACACACTATACTCCAAATTACACATCTTTACTGAAAAAGACAAAATATATTAGGTTTGATAAACTCCTCCCGTCACAATTTAGTGGGCTATGATGGTATTTTTTAGTCCAATAATATACTAACCGTCATTTTAGTTATGTTATAATTAAAATTATAAATAAAAAAATAATTTAAAAGACTAATTTTTTATATTATATTATTTAAAGAATATACTTGTAACTTAAATAATTAACATTTATAAATTAAGTTTTAATTATTATTTATAATGAAGTGATTTAACCTATAAAGATAATTGTAATACTCTCAAAAATAGTCATAGAATAAAAACTAACCTGGAATTAGTTTTAGGAATAAATAAGATAATACCCGAATATTTTTAACAGAAAAAATAAAAATTGTTTAAAAAAATAGAAATTAATTATTCAGATTTTATTTTTATTAGAACCACCAATTATCTCTAACAAGATATTCTGTTTATAAAATTACTAACTCTCTCTAATAAAATATTATGTTTTATTCTAATAAAAACTACCAATTATCTCTAAAAAGATATTCTGTTTATAAAAACTACCAAATCTCTCCTTTTTTCTTTCTTTAAGAACATATACAATTTCATTTTTATGAAAACTACCATCTCTCAAATAATTTTTTTAAAGTTTTCTACCTTCTCTCTAGATTTGTGATCTTATAGGTTATCAGATTGATAATCAGAGAACATCCTTAGATTCCTAGCGTTGAGTAGATCAAGAGTGTCTGATCAGATCCTTGAACAGGGTTAAATTGTCCGTGATTTTAGGATTTTTGAGTATCTCTACCCTATAGAGGTAAGGGGAAGATAGTTGCATATTTTTTTTTATAAATGTTTGTCTCATTTGAAACAGAAATTTATCTAGAATGATGATATTTGGTAAGGGAAGCTAGTTGCATATTTTTTTTATAAATGTTTGTCTTCTTTGAAACAGAAATTTATCTAGAATGATGATATTTGGTAAGGGAAGCTAGTTTGATTATTTTTTATAAATATTGTAATTATTTGTTTATTAATGAATTGGATGAATGTTTATGTATTGTATTATGTAGTATCAATGTTTGTGAATGATCCAGACATAGTATCTTCAGGAAAGGAGATTCCCGTATTGAGATTATTAGGATGTGCATTGTTTGGGGATTCTAAAGAGGTATCCTGACTTTACTGCTACATTGGATTCACATGGATGAAGATTACCAGTTGGTGAAGAGTCGAAGGAGGTTCATATGGTCTTGTCCGAGGTTTAAAATATGAGTCCGATCGGAATAGGACATATGGATTAACCCTGTGCGAGGTTTGAAATATGAGCCCGATCCGAATAGACTGTTTTAAGGTTTGAAATATGAGCCCAATCAAAACGGTTGGGTGGTATATGACAGGTGCACACCTTTGAGTCTAACTCAATGCACGAGTCTTCCGGAAGTAGAGAGTTTAGTGTCTTTGTTTGTGAGTCAATGTATGTATGATGTGAGACGAATTATGAAAGATTGAATTGTTGTTGTTTTGTTGAGATAGAAATCCAATTTATGAAAATATATATTTCTTGAAAACTCTTTAGCTTACCCTTCTTTTTGGGTGTTGTTTGTTTTGTTTTTTTTTTAAACTGCAATGATAGTATATATTACACGTGAGCATAGAATTTGACAGGTGGTGTGAGTCTCCGGTAAATTGTTGGAGAAGTTTTATTTTACGAATATGTTTTTATTAAATCTTATGTGAAGAAATATATTTTGAAATACATTATGAACATATGAATTTTTATATCCAAGTTTATTATATAAATTTATGCAATAAAATTCTTATTATATGAAAAATATGGGATATTACAATAATAATCTTTTTAATATAAATATATAATAAAACAAAAATAAAATTTCAAAATAAATTACCTAACTATGAGAGTCAAGTCAAAATAGACCATAATGACTTATTTTCTCATCCTTAATCTTTTGTGTAATTATCATTTACTTTTTTAAAACATAGATGCATAAAGTTTCTCTTTTTTCCATTAATGAGTATAATTCAAATAGGAACTAATTCCACTAATAAAAAAATCATAATTTTATCATTAATTGATTTCATGTTTGTTGTTCATCCATAATAGTGTTAAATCAATAATATAATATTAAATGTATGCAGTAATTTCATTGAATCAATCTTTATCCAAAAAATATTTGGAACATTTCTAAGAACTTGTCAAATCTATCCTAATAAATATATTTGTAACATTCTAAACATTTCTCATTAACAATATACACTTGTTTTATACCGGTCATATTTCTATTTTTTGTCTTTTAAAATAAGTAAAATATTAGTTGATTTTATTAAACTTTTAGTCATCTCAATCGTTATGAAATTTTCATTATATTTTAATATGCTAATATATAAATGACATATTAATATATCAACAAACTCATGTTTTTATCTCTTATATTTATCACATCCTAACAAGACCTCTTTTACCTCCTGTAAGACATTTGTTTTTCTTTCTTATTTTTCATTTGTTATATCAAATCTTAATATCACAATTACAAATTCAAATATTATCACTTACACTCATTTAAGAAAGTCATTTTGTGTTTCAAATACCCTACACAAATACATTTCAAGATAAACATGTGTCACTTGTCATACATTTTACACAAATCTTAACATATATTTTACTTACCCCATCATATGAAATCTTGCATACAATCTCCTTCAATCAATTTGTCTTTTATTGCATCAAATTTTATATATCAAACATTTCATCAATATTAAACAACATATACTTCATTTAATATTTACTCCAAAATTTGGAAACCATTTATATTAAAAATAACCACTAGCAAAATAGTCACAAAAGAATGTAACAATTTAATATTGTGCTGCAATTAAATATATGTAAATATGGATTAGAAAAAAAAATAACAAAAACATAGCACAATATTGATTTTTAAATTATGTAGTTCGAAAGTTAAATTTAGTTTCCGGATTACACAATAATTAATTTAAAAAGAACTTGTAAACCTAAATCTCTTACATACCTTAAAGCATGACCATCCTCATTTCGGCTCAATCTTAATCTTGTCAAAATCTACTGAACCCCTCAACCATTGACAACAAAGAGCATCAATACTTCACACTCATTCTTAATCTTGCCAAAAATCTGCTCAACCCCTCAACCATTGACAACAAAGAGCACAAATCAAATACTTCAAGTGTGATGCAATACAACACAAGAACATAACACTACAAAATCCACAAATATTTCTTACTCTCCATTTAATACAACAGGGGGAAATTTGGCTTTTTTACATTTAGGGGTTGGACAAGGAAAGCACGGGGACAAAAAGAAATCCCCGTGACTTTGTTGATGCTGTTATCTACTTCCCTTTGTGTAGTATATGTGGACCCAACAACCTCTGTTTTCTTCCACAAGATAACGACGAAGAACACTTCTCTACGATGATGACAAAAGTGTTTTGGCTCTTCTACTGGGATTTGTTGTCTTCATATTGAATTAATGGAGAAGATTCGACTGATGATAGGTAGAGGATTTATGAGTAGGACTTGAGAACTGAAGCGAATTACTAGATCATGTTGATGATAACTCTTAATTGCACATGAATATGCACATAATTATCAAGTTCCTCATATCAAGTTCATTGTTTTAAATCCTGTTTTGAGGTTGTAAACCTCTTCTTAGAAGTGGAGCGATGCAAAGCATATTGTTCCTTTAAATCGTTCAAAACATTAATGGTTCGACCGAAATATACGAGGGTATTAAGAGAGCTCCAGTTGAAGCTTTGATACAAGAGCTTTAGATATAAAGGAAAAACATACTTCATCAAAATACAAGACAATGTGCATATATTTATCATCACATCTATCAAACAACAGCACATTATAGATTGAACGTATAAAAGAGAGAGAAGGATGGAACTTTTTCCTGCATAACAAAATACCAAAAAACCATTTAACATGATGAAAAATAGAATGCAAGAACAACTCAACAAGGATGATTCGAGAATGAGCAGAGAAAAAATTATATATATAAAAAAAAACTTCTTTCAATTTTATTGGACTCAAGTGCGAAGAACTCAGAATATGTATAATATTTGTATTGATAAGAACCCTAAAAAGGGCCATAAAATATACTTTTTAAGTCCTCTTTCAAAATTATTCTAATTTGACTCTTAATTTTCATCTTGTCAGTTCTCCTGCATAGTTGATGAAAAGAAAAACCGAGTTTGGTAAATCTAAAAAAATGGAAAAACATGTAACAGTTTTCTAAAGCATAAATAATTGGACGAGAGATTAACTGTAGTTCAGAGGCTCACCGCATAGCTTTTACCAACCGCATCAACCGTTAACTACAACTCGACACGGGGCTTGTACGTATAAAAGAAAAACAGAAACTCCTTTTAGACAGGAAAATAAACTCCGAAGAAAGCAGTTTCATGTTTCATTTTTAAGGTTGTTTAGTTAAGTCTTTTCTAGTGCCACGTGGGTTTGGTTGGTCGGGTGAGGTGCAATACACCTGGCCTTCAACTTTAAAGCGGCAAAGAAATAAGAACACGTTTAGCTTACATTGGGCTCTGCTTTGGGTTGTTCGTTCTGTTGCATGCTGCGCTGGGTACCTCAAATAAAGTGTATTCTAATTTTCAGTACAACCATCTTACAACAAACGTATCCGAATATAATGAGGGAGGGGCGACGAAAAGAATTAAAAAGAAAAGTGAAATAAAAGATTATTAGACTTTCAGATGTGTTAATTTAAATGTCTTTCTTCATATATGTATGCTGTAATAAACGTAAGTACCAAGTCAAGCATTTTACTTGTCACAACATCACCGCGTATCTAAAACCATAAAAGATAGCAATGTGAAGCCTCATCGTAGTCTCCTGATTACTGCTCTTCACGTCAAACCTTGGATAAGTGGGGAACAGTGGCAAACAGGACATTCCAGGAAAGGATTTAGATGTATTCCCAAATGCAAAAGGGGTTCATGTGAAGAGAGATTACACATGGTCAATGAAACTCCGGGCATAAATTTTTTCTCATAAAAAAAGATTGAAGCATAAATAAGCACCAGAAACTACTAAAATTGGAGATGTGGATGGACATGTGCATAATGGAGTTGCAGATGCTTTTGAAGTTATCCAAAAGCAGGGTGCGTGTATGGGTTGCTAAAATTCTCAAGGTTGGCCATGGTTTATTCAAGATAAAAAGGATGGCCACAGAAAGATTATATGAACACAGACAATTGGTGCAAAGTGTGCTAGACCTGAATGTGGAACTGGAATAATTGAAAAATAAAACCTATTTGGGGACCTCCTTGAGTACTGATGGCCGGTTGAAAAATTGAGATAAAAAGGAGTAATAATGAGGAATTCATTCACATTGCTTAGCTTGAGGTGTGAGAGACAGTGCTACTTGTGGTAGCACTGGAAGTTGCTGAAGAACTGGAACTTTGAGCAGATGGTTGGGTGCTTGAATGAGAAATGTGTCCAACGGTTGACAAGGTCAAACCAACTGATCCGGTTGATGTGCTCATTGAAGACATTCTGGATGAAACGGACTCCTTGCTGACTCCTGCACCAAGTTCAGGCCGCGACTCTGACGAAGAAGATGACGGAGCAAGAGTACCAATTGAGGAACCCACAGGATAAGGTGCAACTGGCATGTCGGCCAGGGAAGAGGCAGATGGACTATAACTAAGTGATCCCATAGGATGATCAAATTTGCATGCAGAACCAAATTTGCAAACTCCACGCTGGGTATAATAAGTGCAAGGCTGCGCCCCCTGATTATCAAACACAAAGTTGAACAAATAAGAATTTATGAATGCAGACAGATAATTTAAAAGTTAGAATAGGCAGATTTATCATTGCATAAACAGTTCTTTAAGCAAATAAAGTCATAATGAGTAAAAACAAATACACGTCTATTCTTCAACCACAGTCCAGAGAACAAAATAAAATGCTACAGCAATACGGACAGAGAAATAATAGCCAAAAAGATCATTAACGTCTAGCCTACGAAGACTGGAAATGATCTCGTAAAATAACACGAGGAAGCATACCATGAAACATCAACATCCGTTAGTACACTGAAAATAGAAAGCGCCCCTAATCCAAAATCACAAGAAGGAAATATGAAATTACTAATAAAAATAAGGTTGAACACCTCAAGCTAGCATGAGAACATAGCTCTAAGGAGAACAACAGATAACAGAGCACATGTACACTTATGCACAGCTCACTAAACACAGAAACCAGAAATTCGTGGCACCGACAAAAATTAAAGGAAAATACAAACATTGTCAACCAAATCCATACAAAGCCAAAAACCCACACAAAACTCTTATGGTCTTAATCACAACTTCATATTAGAAGGACATTTCATAATATAGATAAATTTCAAGAATACAAACAAGGAAAATAATATGGAATGCTCCAATAGACTGAACCATAGCTTCATTGAAGGTAAATAATAAACATCCCATAAGAGTGAAAATAAGTAGGAAATAACACGTGGCATATAAATTAGACAATGAAAACAATGATGTCATGGCGATGCATAAGGTTTAATAAACTATGGTGCATTTAGAAACACGATGTCGAACAAGTAGCTGAAAAGAACGTGATGTTATATAAACTAAATAAAAAGGGGGTTTAAAATTATGATGTTCATTGAAAAATAGATATAAAAACCAAAAAATTGGGTAACGGTTGTTAGAAATATAACCTTATTAATAAGGTTATAATACATTATAAGTTCCAATAATTTTATAGATTTTTCAAATAGTTTCCCATAATTTTAAGTTTTTAACTGGATCCCTCCTAAATTCCTAATTATAAAATTTTGTACTTGGTGTCCCTGAAAGCTATATCAGTTGTAACGGCAAAATGGCTTGTACATGACAAAAAAAGATCCACAAACAGAATATAAATGCCGGCAACCAGCGGAAAATCAAGAACCTATTCTGAAATTTTAAGTTCAAGGACTACATTTGAAATTCAATAAAACTATAAACAAAATAATCGAACCTATTAATAAGAAACAATTTGGGCATTTATATTAATATGAGATCATGGATTAGCTGGTTATTGAGACAACAAGCTACGGAGAATATGAGTGCATACAGATTTGATCCTTGCTGCCCACTCTCTTTAGATGAAATAAAAATTTTATAGAGCAAGGTGTCAGTAGGTTTTTGGCTCGTCCATTCTTCAAGGACAAGTAACTCAGCAAGAGAGACTAATCAGAGAAGTATTGCATAATGTCGGTTATAAGTATTATGTTTTACTACATACAAATTTAAAGATGAGTGCAAAAAGTTTCAATCATTCAAGAGTTTGTACAAGGAAAATATTCCCTGTCCAGTCAAAGATCATATCCATAGAACCAGAATTGAAAAAGGAGTTCGCATTCAGATATAAGTATCATAAGTATTACGGTGATACAGAACAATTTAACAAAACCTAAACCTAAAGAAGGATCCAGAAGCACACGTATAATGGATGTTGTACAAAATAGAAATTCTAAAATCCTAAAAGGTGACTCTAAAGACCAAAAGAATGTGTAGTCCAACAAGAATGCATTATGCATGAAAATAGAAAGGCATCTAAAAAATAGCTAGCAATAAGAACAAAAAAATGGTTCCTATCGTGATCCTTTTTTAATTCCAACCCGGTATAAAGCACCAAAGAAGTTGAAATTACCGGACGCAAAGGGAGACCCACAGGACTAAGGATTACATTTGCTTTAGGTGCACCCTTGTCCGGTGGATGATGATATCTGCAAGATGGACCAAATTTGCACTCCCCTGTTTTCATGTAATAATGACATTCTGGCTGATCAGGTCTTTCTGGAAATGGATGCTCCTTCTGAACAGCACCTGAAGGACCAATTGAGGAACCAGAAGGTTGATAAGGTCCAGTAAAAGTAGCTGCCGACGAAGGTAGCGGGGTTATCCCATAAAGCTGTGTTGAACCAACATTAGACGCAGTGCTAGATGGAATTACAGGGGTTGTTGCAGGAGCCTGCACCAAGTGCCTACCAGCATCAGTAAATGTGCACATAACTTGAGTAAGAAGTTCACAGTGGACCTACCTGATAAGGACCCCAACCTGAAAAGGGGACCATGGCAGGAGAAACTACCATAGGCCCATACGGACCCTGAACTACTGAGCCGGGTAGCATAGGTGGCCTTGCAACAAGTACACCATATTGTTGTTGCGAAGGTCCAGATTGGGACTGTACAGTTGGATATCCTGGTGAAGGTACAGGTACAGGAACAGGCAGATGTGAAACTGAGGGAACCGGTGACGGTGCGATAACCTGGACACCTGCAGGCTGGGGATGGTGGAATTTACAAGTTGCACCGAATTTGCACTGTCCAGTTTTCACATAATAGGAGCACTCTTTCTCACCCTATGAAAAATAGTTCGAATCAAACTTCCATCCTCACTAAGAAAATATGATCCCAACATTCACAAAGAACATATAATATTACACAATAAACATACCACTCGCATTGGATATCCATAATAATTAAGTGGCACAGGGGTAGCAGAACCTGCTGCCTGCCTAGGGTGGTGGTACTTGCAGGATGCACCAAACTTGCATGATCCCGTCCTCATATAGTACTGCAGTTCAACCACGAGCATATACAAGACAACCAACACATAAGGAAGGCCACCAGCATTGAAGACAACCAGAACAGAAATAGAAGTCAATTTCAATTTTCACCCAAACCTTGACATTTATTTAAAAAATAAAAACACCAGAACACGTCATTTTGTAGAACATAAAGTAATTGCATTTACAGTATATCACCAATCAAATGCAACCATTTAATACAGGTGCAGCACAGAATCTATCAAAGGCATATTAAAAACCTGGCACACAGGCTGCCCCACGCGCTCCGGAAACTCCCCTCCAGTCCTCGCCGCAGCTCCTATGACCTAAGTAACAAAACATGCATAAGTATTTCCAACTTCATTCCATCACAGTGTCCAATGCAGACCCCTAAATCTCGCGCAACTGAGTTCAATTAACCGACAAGAGAAGTAAAATTGAACAAACTGAATTGTACAAAGCCAAGATCAAAGGCGCAATTGGAGACACACACATGCACAGGAGTAAGCAACGAACAAAAACCCTGAGAAAGTAGAAAGAAGAAGATATATATTTATTACCGCAGCACGGTCACGAGGATGGTTGAAACGACACCGTGTGCCGTAACCGCAAAATCCAGTCCTCAAGTAGTAGATACAATCAGCCTCATCGGGACGCAGAGGGTACGATTCGGCAGCTGCTAATCCGAGTTGCCACGAGGACTCTGCATTATTGGCGAAATCAAGATCAAACCTACTTCCATTATTATCACACTCTGCATTATTCTGCGCAAATCGAAAATCGTGAAGGGAATAACAGATAATGTGGATAGAGTCACCTTCGATGCCCGCGTCGGCGCCGGCCACGGTCCATTCCGGCGACGGATCAGACTGTGACCCTTCGCTGGTCCGGCCGTACCGCTCCATTGTACGGACCAAATAGAAGAAAAAAGGGACTCAATCTGAAGGCTGGAATGAGAGGTTCCGATCAAAAGAGTGAGAAACTGCTTCGGATTTTCTCTCTCTCTCTCTCTTTCTCTCTCACTCACTCACTCACTCGCATACATACATACACTCCCTCTATGTTTCTTCCACACTATTAGTTGCTCTCTTTCTCTCTCTACTTTCTCTCTCTTTCAGTTTCTATGTTTCTTTTCTTATTTATTTTGATTTTTTTTTTCCCTTTCAGAGACTCTTTTCATTGGTAGGAGAGAGATTGTTGGTTTATTATTAATGTACCCGCCAAACACGTCATAAAATTACCTAAATATATAAAAACAGTAATATAGTTCATTATTAATTATTAATTATTAACATTTGCAAATTACCTTTTTAAAATCAAGAATCTATATAAAAGTATTAAGATTCTAATATTATTCTTTGAAAAAATAAATTTTTAACAAATCTGATTATGATAAACTAATATATGGTAATTAAGTTTGTTAAAATTTAAAATAATTATCCTAAAAGGCACATGCAATACAATTTTGCAAATTATACAATATTACATGAAAATTAAACTATATTATTAACATAGAATTTTGAAACGTGCTTATATAATTAGTGCAGATTGCATAAGTGGTGGTAAGGGCAAAGTGAATACAATATATGTGTGGTGGAGGTGATGCATTTGTCCTATTTAAATTAAACACAAAAAGTAAGGAATAAAATTAAATTAAGCGAGATAATTAATTAGTTAATCTTGTTCATGGTTGTGGGCAGGCGTTGTCGCTGGGGAAGAAAAGAAACACGAGTAGATGTGATTGGCTCCACGTGGCCGAAACATGTTAGATCTTCCTTAAAAGTGGTAATAAAAAGGTTAAAGGAACACAGCACTATGTATGATGTTACTGTGGGATTTCGGGATCTATTCCCTTACCTGTTGTGAACTTCCAACTAACCAGTTTCTTCCTTACTTTCAGACTCGCCTCATTGAATTTCAAAATGTTTTGTCGCACAGTGTGTAATAACAAAAGCTTCCAACATTCGCGTGAAGATTGGTTCATTTCAACTTTGGCCGAACCAAATGAAAACAAATTATTCATATCTTTCCATTCCCTTCCATTTAGATTCTGTCTCTACTTAATTGTGTAATGAAAATTCACTTTATCTTCTAAGCTCATTGGCGAGCACAAAGTGGTTTTTGCAGCATTCCTATAATTCGGGGAAAACACTGCCATTTACTACTTTCTCCCCACAAGGCGTAGTGTTCAAGACATTTATCTTCTAAAATTAACAGGTTTTAATGTCAATGTTTTCAAATTTTCTCTTTAAAAAAGTATAATTTTTTTTTTTTGTAAATTTCTCAAACCTATATGCTGACAGTTAACTTTTATATACATCTCATAATTAAAACCCGTTACTTTTAATTAAACTTCAAACTTCTGTATCTATGGAAAGATGATTGATATAAAAATATTATTTTATGGGATGTGCATTAGGCTGCCATGCAATGCACATGTCTGTGCAGGTAAATTTAAATAGTGTTAAATATTTTTAAAACTTAATTTTGTCTAAGATCTATTTTTGATTTGATAGTTATAGAAATAATGAATAGTGTAAGAGTCTTATAAATGAATGATATTATAGATTTATCAAAATTGATAATGATTTTGATATTATTTTAAAATTTTAAATCTAATTTTACCTTACAAATTTGGTGAGTACACATTTACCTATATATTATAAATTGATCCTATTTCTAGTTCTAGTTCAGGTTGAATCTTTTAATAACATAAGTCTAACATTTCTGAATATATTAAATTAAAACATAAATAATATTTATTCACTGTTACACCTTTGAAATCATTTATGAAATATGTTTTAATTCAAATAAATTGTGGCTTGTTTTATTTTACACAAGATTTTATACTACTTATAAACCAAAGGTTCACTCCCCTCTTTCCATATTATATTATTTGTTCTATATCAACATTTTTACTCAACTAACCATAAATAAATATTGACATGCGTCTAGTGTAAAACTATATCATTATGTACAAAAAAATCATTCTTACCATGTTTATTCTTGCAACTGAAACATAAATTTTTTTTATAATCTATTTCATATTTTATAGAGTACCTTTTAACAATATATATGATCCATGGCCAATTTCAAATTTCACAATTTCCTCCAAACAAAATGATCACTTGCCATGGTCAAAGCCATGCAAGTTCCATCCTCATATAAACCATATGCAGTAATTAGATAATTATTCTCATACCAAAATTTTTTACCAACCAAATCATTTATCCAAGTAAAAAGTTGTCTATTTCTAAATTAATTTAATCTTCCAACTTCTTCTTCACACTCATTGAAATAATCTTCCCCTTCTTCAATTATCTATCATGAGTGATATCTCTCTTCATCTATTTATTTTCTTCATTCTCATGCACATCAACCATTATCTCGTCCTAAATATGGTGTTATTTGTTTTTCATTCCAATATTAGTGTTTGTTTATCTTCTTTAAGTATCACATATTTACTCACCAATATATTTTTAATAATTAAATTAAATAACTTGTGGTATTTTCATTGGTCGCAATTGTAATCCTAAAGTCCACAAATAATGTATTTACAAATTTAGTTGTACACGTTTTTCAGAACATGGACATGGGTTATGCATACAAATGTCCTTTAACACAGAGTTTGGATTGGGTTGTTTACTGTAGACGCAGATGGATATGCAAAGATTTACAAGATTAAATTTGTTTGGACGAGATTAAATTTGTTTGGACGAGAGTATTTGGTAGGATATGGAATGATGATTTACTGAAGAGATGTCAACATATGTACAGAGAAAGTCACAGGAAGACATGATGACACTTGTGCAAAACAAAAATATTCCCTCATTAATGGACACTTATGCAAAGACAAGGGTAAATTTGTCATCTTACACTTTTATTAATTTAAAAAAACTAAAATATCAATCACATGTATCATATCACTCACAAATTTTCACAAATTTTTTTTCAAATGTCACTATTTATCCCTTAATCCAAACAACTCAATTCATTCCCTCAAATATTTTTAAATTCATTTTCTCAAATTCACCCAAATTCATCTACTCATCCAAACAAAGCATTAAATTACTCAAAACCTCATTTTATATTATATTCTTTGTTTTCAAAGATAGACACTGTTTTGGGATCATTTAGAAAATAAATATTTCAATTTAACATATTAAAAGGAATTGAGAACATTTTTTACCAATCAATATATAGAACCATGAAGTTTTAGTTTTACTTTTTCTCTTGACAATATCATTTTGTTGTTAAGTAGAAGCAGTAGTTAATTGCCTTCTTACCATTTTGTTTGCAAAAACCGTTTAACTCGTTTGAGTTGATTTTTCCTTATCTGTATATTCTCAAACACTTAATAGGCATTTTAGTTTTTTTTTCTAAAACATAGCCTTGAAGAAATTGAAATAATTTAAAGCCCTTTTTCACTTTTTTTTTATATTGTAATAAATAACATAATGTGCCTTCTATTGCTTTTAGATGTTGGAGAATTAGATTATATATATATATATATATATATATAACAGTGATCTCTAACTATCTGTTCGCTTCTATTATTGTTCTTTAAAATCAAAACACTGTATATTCTCTAATACAATGGGTGTGTAAGTACACTTGAACAGATAGAGTTGAAGAAGACCATGTAACATATGCTTATATAATAATGTTTGCAAGCCTTTATAACTCAAATGACATATCTTTTATGTTAACTATGACATAAATTCTTAGTTTTTTGTGTGGAAGCATTGATCAAATTGTGCTTGAGATTGAGGTAGCAAGAAAAACATGTTGCTGACACATATCAGTTAAATTTTGTATTCTATTTTTCAATATCTAAAAAAACATTGAATTTCCCTTAAAAAAGAGTAACTGGATAGAGTATTAATATAATACTGTTTATAACTTCTTATAGTTTCAAGACAAATACTGTCACTAAAATCATCTATTCTTTTAGTAGGCTTAAAAAATTAAATTAAAAATGTTAGACTTTAGAAGATTGCAAGAAAGTTGAGGTTTTATACGTAATTTCTGATTAATATTTATTTTGCAGGTCAAGCATCTATCTCGCTTCTTATACCTCCTATAGACTATGATTGACTACAGTTACTGTGCCAATATTTAGGTATTTGTTTCACCGACGAATTTTCCTTTTTTTTTTTTTTTGCATTTTCTTAATATTATATTTTAAAATTCGTCAGCGTGTTGAGTATAATAACTTTTTATTATTATCATAGTAGAAAATTCAGTTTCAGACCAGTAAAAACAGTTAGAAGTTTATATTTTATTATATTCTTTAATTCATATTGCCCTGTGCCTTTAATTACTTCTGTGTTCTTATATTACACAGATTTGCCACTGTAATTTATATCATCGAACAATTATGTTCCTGATTATATCCTTAACCTTATAAAAAGAACTATTATGTTGTCAAACATCATGGTTTAAAGTTGTTTTTTTATCATAATATTGTTGGAGTGTCTTGATAGGCAGTGAGAATGCATAAAGACAACATAACTGTTCTGATGCATTCTTTGTCTAGGACCCTAACTTAAGTATCATAATACAAAGTGTTAATGGTCAATGACATAACTTTTTTTAATCTCTTCCTTCTTTTCACAAATCCATGTTATCAAAACTTGAACATTATTGATGACATTTAATTATTACAGTTATTGTTAATTTTATTGCAAATAAACAATGCCTGAACCTAAACTTCATCATAATATATAAGTGCAGCAATTTAATCCATACTGTTACACAACCACACAACATTTACAATGGACAGATGCTACCAAGGTTACAGAGATTGAGGAATCTTTCTTTGTAAGGTACATTCACTGTTTACTTTTGCAATTTATTATTTTGTTAATTTTTTTATATATTTTGAGTATTCAGTCAAATAAAGAAATACATAATACACAGTAACCATATATATATATATATATATATATATATATATATATGTGTGTGTGTGTGTGTGTTACTATATTGCTTATATATATATGTATGTATATAATATGTTTTGTATAATCTTAGTCCTTAATTTATTGGCAAAAAGAAAATTTGGATATTTCTAATTTCAATTTTAAAATATTAAAATTTGATTTTTTTAAAAATTATTTAACTTATTATTGATTTGTTTTCATATTGTGTATTCTATTGATATTATATTATACTTTTAAACATATTTAATCAGATTTAAAATAATATAAAAATGAAATATTTATAGTAGACATCGTATTTTATTATGCCAATAAATATAAGTAGTTAAAATATCTTAGAATATGATGCTAAAATTAAAATAACAAATAGAACAATGTTTAAAATAAATAATTCAATATAAACAAATATATAAACGTGATATCTCCATATCAATATATTAAAGTACAATATTGGAATAGTGAAATTTATATGGTAAATGATATGATAGTTAAAATACATAATGTAATATAAAAGTATTAATAGTAATATAATTTTAGTTATTTATCCTCCTTAGTGTCTTGTGTAATAAAATATTAAAATTAACAACAATCCAATTTATATAACAAGTAAAACCTTACCTTCAAAGTGAAAAAAAAAAAAAAAACTTAAACAAAACAATTTAATTCGGGTGAGCCATGTTTCAATTTGGTTCGGTTTATTTAAACAAAAACATGTATGTTAACAAAATGTCAATAGCCAAGATAAACGAATAACCATATTTGAAATTACGCTGACGCAAAAGAATAATACAAAAAATAATTTCTGAGCTTAGTTTAATTTAAACTATTTCTTATCAAATTCAAACGGAATATAAATTGTGGGAGCTTCTCTTATTGAACAACTTTACTCTTTTTAATTGAAGAAGAATTTCTTATTTTAAAAACCTCAAAATTGTGCTTCAAAAATAAACAAAATTAGTTTTTTTCTTTCTTTTTTAAAGAAAGAGTCCTCTTACCACTTATGTACCAGTTCCAAAACATTAAAAATACAATTTCAACTCTTAAAACTTTAAATTTGAACTTAAATCTATATGAGTAAAAATGAAAAAAAGTTAAATATTACATAAAAATCATAAATCTATTAGTGTTAACTGAAGTAAAAAAATAAAAATATTTTTTAAATTTTTTTAAGTATACTGAAACCTAAAAAAATAAACTAAGACTTGTTATGATTCCCACCTTATTATTAATTAAAAAAAATCATACATTAAACTTAATAAATTATTCTAAACATTCATTTACTCAGAAATTGATTCAAATAAATGTTCTCTCCCAAATTACAAAACTTTCAATTTTTATAATAGCTTTTGCTAAACATCTTATTTCTAATATTTTAAAATAATTTTATATGTTAAATCGATTACAATCTTGAGGAAATTTAAACAAAGATGAGAAGTGGAAGACTTTAAATAAAAATGAAAAATAGAGCAAATCTGTCTTCTTTATAAAAAGTAGAAAAAGAAAATACTTGAAACCAAAATCAAAGGCCTTTCAAAATAAATAAAAAAATGAAAAGTATAATTAAATTATATTTGGTGGTGGTGGTCCCAACGAAGCGTTTGTGGGGGAGGAAAGATATACATACAAAAACGTGATAGGGGTTGGTGAAATCGAATTAAGGGCCAAGATGTGATGTTGGTGAGCAATCAGACGGTAGAGGTGCGATGGATGTATTTGGAGATTCCTACAAGTGGCGCATCAAGACAATATTTGACCAGCAATCACTCATGTTTTTTTCCGTCGCTATTTTCAAACCCAACTATTCTCTTCCACTTTCACTTCTATACCCACCAAAATGTCGGTCAGATCTTTTTTTTTTTTTTTTTATTTTTTTTTTCTTTTTTTTTTTTTTTTTTTTTTTTTTTTTTTTTTTT
>Ga0209489_101849_pt1 | contig 43544 bp, 22 predicted proteins | sample SiratrowhiteBW_FD_187527 | JGI IMG/M metagenome (GOLD analysis project Ga0209489, IMG submission 187527) | Root nodule microbial communities of legume samples collected from California, USA - Siratro white BW (SPAdes) (version 2) | ecosystem: Host-associated > Plants > Roots > Nodule | place... | reverse complement strand
TATATATATAAAAGAAATTATGATAAAAGAGTGAATAAATGTTAGATTAATTAACTTAAAAAAAATTATATATATTAAGTCTAATTTATTAGAACTAAAATAAAATAGTTTAAAAAAACAAAAAATAACACATTAAAAATATTTCAATATATAATAAATTTATAAATATGTATACAACATTTATTCTTAAATATCTCATTGATATTAAAAATGTTTCTTTTAAGCTGAGGCGACACATCATATCTTTTTCATCTCCTAAGTTTTCTTTAATTTTTACTCTTTAGTTTTGTTTTAAGTTCTTGTTCTATTTATTCATATGTTGTCCGCCACCACTTTCCTTCTATCCATTCACCAATGCGTATTTTTCAATTTATTTTCCTAACGTATCGTAATGCATTGTTATGTTTTTATTATATTGGTGTTACTCTATATTGAATAGAATGATTGATTCAAGTTTATTGTGGTATTAGTTCTACAATAAAAAGAAATGATGAGATTCATACTTAAATGGATTAGGTTTCCTTATGATTATTTAATTTCTATCACCCACGACTAAAAACAATAATTATCGTCGTATAATTAGTGTCAATCAGGACACTAGTATTTTTCGTGCTAATCTAGGTTGGCAATGAAATTGGCTGAAAACCTCTCCCATTTTTAGCCAATTTTGCATAACTGCTGCTTTATTAGAAAAAAATGTTGGTTCAAAGGATTAGCTTTAGACTTGTTTTTATAGTAGCTACTGATATAATATATGAAAATCAACGCTCCAAAAGTTTAATTTACATATTAGACAAAGGTAGCTGAATAATTTATTTTATATTTTTTACATATATAATATTTTTCCAAAAATCTAACCTGAGCTAAAGAAGCATAAATTCGTTTTTACATTGTAAAGGGGAATCCTTGGCTTCACACCCACTTCACTAAAGATAGGTAGTAGTAGAAGAGGATCCTCCATTGTTCCCCCTCCTTTACCACTCTTTTTAGGGAGATTTTTTTTTTCTGCCCTCGTGAGTTGTGTTCCCTTAATTTACAGTCATAGAATTGGAGCTAAGATATTCCTTGCTTGCATGGAAATATTATATTCTGTGATGAATGTCTCATTTTTTAGAATTAGATATTCCTCTTTTTCTCTTTTAATGCAATCAAATTCAGGACAATTATGCAACTTTTGGACTTGGAGAAAGTTGCAAGGTGGATTGATACTAAAACTTATTTTGAATATGTGCTTTCTCCCTCTCTCTCCCTCTTTTTCCCTTTCTCTTTATTCAATGTGGTGGTGAAAATTATGTGGATGGTATATGCTCTCCCATCTCAAGTGGTGGCTATTAAATAATCATGGGAGAATCATTCATAACACAAATTTGTATACATTGGTAAGGACACCCACAAGTACAACCTTGCCCTACACATGCCCAACACAAGCTTTTCTATGAAACCATGGTAAACCATATTTTCTGTTCTTCCTTCTGTAAGAACTAAATTACAGATTGAGTTTGCTTTTCTTTTCTTTATAACAATAATTTGAAAGCTTTTATCTTATGCTTTAACTTTAAAGTATTTTTAAGCCATGTAAAAAGTGCGAGAAAAAAAGAGAAACGCTTACAAAAAACATGGATCTAGCAAGATTTTGTTGGCATTGTTCGTGGTTTTAATCTCACCCAAATGTATTCTTTATATTTGGTCAATTAGCTGGAAAAACTTCATGACAAGTAGGACTTCACCGGATCGGGACTATAAGGTTAGTGTCTACTCCTTATTCAACATATCTAAAAAAATTCATTTTAAAATGCAATTCAAATACAGTTGCACACTAAAATATTAATACAAATAAATTTAATCTTTTTATAAAAGACAAATTTAAATGAGTTGTAATAAAGTATAAATTTAAATATATTTTGAAAAAATAACTTCAATTTCATAGATATACATAAAAAATATAAATACATAAAATTATATTTTAAATAATTCTTCAATGATTCATACTTTTCTCATTAATAATTTTATTTTTATAACTTATTTTTTTATAAAAATTAGAAAATCATTTAAATAAAAAAGTTAGATCTTGCCTAGGAAATAATTGAGTTCTTAAAAAATGATAATCTTAACTTGTTTTCTCTTCTCTTGAAGATGTGTGAGATATTTATGTTGTTGGCTCAGAATATATCACTCAGGATCCTTAGAGTTTTCTGTTTAGTCTAAAGATTTTGTTTCTACTTCTATAAAATTAACAAAGACTTAATGTTACATGAAAATATGTGGTATTTCTTTAGAGTACTAGTAGTCAAGGGTAGTCTTTTCTATTTTTAGAAAAATTGGTACCCATGTACAAACTTTATGGCACATGAAATTTGCTAAAAAATGAGTGATTGAGATACATAGTTGTTATAACGCCATGTATCATTTATCTAGATAAAATGTCTATGTATTTTCATAACTAATAAACAGTCTAACGGCATAACATGCACGCAATGAGTATCTTAATTATGTTCTAAATGTTAAGCACTAATATTTTTCTATTACATTTTTGTCACGATATGTCTCTTGTTGTCTTAAACACACAAATGACTTGTTGTCTTAAACACATAAATGAAAATCACTTCTATGGTGCATTGCATTCTCTACCTAGAATTAAGATTTCCACCACTATGGAACCCCCAACAAACAACAACCCTACCAAGAATTAAGATTTCCACCACTATGGAACCCCAAACAAACAACAATCCTAAAATATTCTAACTAAGAGAATATCCATATACAAATTGAGCATCAATTATATGTGGAAGAACTTAAATATTTCTTGAAATGTGTCATATCCAAGGTATTTTCTTTGATGACTTTCAAAGAACAAGAGAATACTTATAAGCACTTCAAATTTCATTTCATTCTAGATTCAACAATAGTGAAACTAAGTCAAACTTACTTAAGGAATTGACACCACTTTCAACTTAAAACCTTAAGACAATGAGTTTATGAGTCTTCTTCTTTATATGTTAGTAATCTTTCTCATTTTTACTAAATATGGGACCTAGACTCATACTATAATTTCTAACAATATCTTCCTCAAGAGTGAGTTCCTTCCATATTGGTATACTTCTCCTCAAACAGAAACATTTCAACTATGAGTATCTTAAGTGTGACCTTTACTATAGACTAGGTTCTAATACCACAAATGGTCTTTTGAGGGAGATTGAAAAACAATAAGACTTGAATTAAACTCACATAAATGATTACCATCACCTCCAACTCAAAAGTTTAAAAACTATAAATCTATACAGGATAATCAATTTTCTTATTTCTACTCAATATAAGACTTAGACTTAGACATAAAAAAATATGTTATATATTATATAAAAAGATATAACAAATTACAATATATAAATAAATATAAACATCGCTTTACACATCGATTTTAGCGATGATGAAATTGACTTAAAATCCACTTCGTTCTAAAATTGATTTTTATGACTTAAACTTAATTTATTTAATATATTAGTTTATAAAAAATTACATATATTGTGATCTATGCATACGTTAATTTCAATGAAAGAGTTATGTGCAGAGAGTATTCACCAACAGCAACAATTGTGGCACACGCACGTAATTGGATCGGTGAGTCTGCCCCGAGTCAGGTGGCCACTTTGTTGGTCTTTATTAAATTAAAGGAACCTAACAAGCAAAAGAGCAAAAGTGGAGCAGAGTGAGAAACAAAAGATAATGTGATTCTTAATTAAAAATGAAAAAGGGAAAGGTTAAGTGTGCGTAAGAGAGGGAGAGTGCATCAAATTCCCTGTCCCTCTGTTCACCATACAATAATGCCTGGTTCCTTGCTTTCCAACTTCACTCTTCTCCTTCAAGCTAAACTACAACCCATACCTTTCATTCCCATTTTCTTCTTTTTTTTTGTTCTCTATCAGAAAGCAAAAGCAAAAGAAAAATTTAGGGAAAAAAACACTGAAAAAGAAGGGTAAGTGGAAGAGTGTTGTGATGTATCCGTAATATTCCTCCATATCCTCCTTCTGAATATCCCTTTTGTCTGCTCCATCAATAGTAATATACAAAGACACAGAATATTCCTTCCTTCTACCATTCCCATCTCCCACAATGCCTCAACATTGTATTTTCCCAATGCTATTGTTGGAGACCATACATTTTTCTTTTTCATGCAACCCATGTCAAATTTCTTTCAAATTTTCTTTTAGGCTACATATGAATAGTTAATTTTGATATTTTTTTACATGTTTAAATACTAAATCAATATTCTCGATATTTCATAAATTAAAATGATATACTAAATCAGTAACCCTACCCTTTATTTTATTTTTATTGTTTGAAGTAAAGTAAATGATACACTACTCTTACTTGGTTAATAAAATTTAATTAACACAGGAATGCTTTTCCAGAAGAAATTTCTTTCTGCTTCTTAATTACAAAAACAATCTTATGCTTTTCTTATTGGAAAGATGAAAAAAATAAATACAGGTATAAAAATGAGACTGTTCTTGCGTTGAAAGCTTCAATTAACAAAAGCAAAAGACGAACGAATAAGGAATAAATTTGGCATAAAGAAAGTTGAAAGAAGGTCATGGGTACATATAGTGACCAATGAAGTTCCAACATGTGTAGTGAAAGAAGGGTTCTACCACCTTTTAAAGACAATTATTGGTCTGGTAAAGATTTAAAAACATTGAAGAATATTTCCACTTACATTAACTAATTTCATTTCCTTTCTACCTCCACCGTGCAGGCAACATGTAAACTTATAATAAAGTATAATTAGAGTTAAATACAACTTGATTCTCTCTGAGTTGGTCACCGTAAACAGGTGTGCAACTCACGCTTGTCTTTTTCTTTTTCAAGAATCCTCATTTTATTTTCACCTTTTCATCTTTGAATCTTATCTTTTATTCTATATAATACTAAAATTATTCTATCATTATAAATGTCATACAGAATTTTCATCAATTTATAGTTTAGTTTAATTAATTATTTAGTCTGTACTTTATCATCACAATTTGCATTTTGCTTTTATTAGAAAAATAAACAAATATTATATATATAAATATACTTTTTGTAATCAACTAAATTAAATCACCTTTATATAACGATCAAGTAATATTAATAATATACAAAAGATTTATATTAATTGATCTAAACTTATAAGTGGTATTAACTTCTCTCTTAAAATAACTTTTTAAGAGATTTCAGTAATTAAGTCAATAACAATAAGTACATAAACTAATATTGGTTATGAGTGCATAAATCACTCTATTACAATGAATATATTAAATATTCTATCTTAATCTTTCTTTGAAATTGAGACTTTAAAATAAATCCTATCAGAGAATGAATGATATAATTTTGATAAGCTTTATTGAGACTCTATAGACGGTGTATATATCAATATACGGTTTGATAATTAATAGACCTGAACTCTATCTGAGTTGTGATGATAACAAAAATAATCTAGATGTTCTATTTGTTTCATATATCATTTATAACACCTGAACTTTCTAACAGTGATTTGTAAGGTTATAATATAGATATTTACAGCTTTGATTCAAGACAGACGGCTTAATAGAGCAATTGTTTTTATAATAAGATTTGTTTTAAATCAATTGAATCTAAACAAATTTTAAGAATATGTGTGTGTTTTCTAATATTATTTTAATTAAATGGCTACAATATCTTAAAAATGAGATCCAAAGCTTTAGTTGAGTGTTTGAAAAAAAAGTAATTTTTTTTCTGTTATAATTGTTTTGGATGTCATTATATAAATTCATTTGATTTTGTTGTAATTGTTTTAGATATAATTACATGGAAACAAAAGAAATTTCATAATTGTTTTAGATATCATTATATGGAAAAAATTATTTTATTCTATGTGTCAGATGAAATCAATTGTTTCGATATGAAAGTTAGGTAGATTGAGTCACAATTGAATCGTGATTATTGACTATAACTTTTAATCTATTAGTAGCTATTCGATCCAACAATTGATATCAAAATCAATATCAGGAGTTTGATTTTTAGTTGACAGTTCAGGAAAAATTGTTGTAGGTTGCACAATTATCATGTGGTGCAAACTAAGTAGACTGAGTCACAATTCAATTTCTAGTGAAATAATTGGTGATATTTATGAAAACGAGGAAGAACTTGGAAAAGCTTATCAATTTCTTATAAAATAGATCTTAAAGAAGAATTATAAGTTGCTTAGGTATCCAAATTCTCTTAAATCTTTTTTTATTAGTTTTGATTGAATGACTGTAGTGTTTACATATGAAATTAAACTCTTCAGAATCAACCTTAACATTTTATCTTTTAACATATTTCTTACCTTTTTAAGGGACTAAACTTATATACTTATATGATGCAAGTTTAGAGTTTGAAAAGAGAAGTTTTAGAGCTTTGGAAATCTCACCGAACTTTGCAAAATCATTTTTACAATAGGTCATTTTTCCTTTAATTTTTTTTTATCCTTTTTGCATCTGATGTATAACCTAACATATATACTAAAGAAAATTGAAATTATAATAAAAATCTCCAATAATTACAAATTTAAGAACTCAAACTGACTTAATTCAATATCCTAACCTTAAATTGAATAAACCCTAATCTAATTTAGTTCGGAACTTAAAACATTTATAATTAAAAATTTAAATTCAGAACTGGAAATCAAAGAAGAAAGAAAAATCACACGAATTCACAATTAAATAAAAAAAACTCAAATTTTAGCCATCATCGGAGGAACCATGAATTAACCTTCAATCTCCATTAGAAATTAATTCAAGAACATAACAACATAAAAAGAAGAAAAAAGAGAGGGGGAAAGTATGTGATTGTTTTTTTCATAATAAACTCATTCAAAAAAAATTACAAAGGAAACTGTACAAATCATAGAATTTTGAGAAGAATTCCGTTTCCATGAACCTTACCAAATTTTCAAATCGTTTTCAAAATTCTAAAGAAAATGGTTTTTAAGAATAAACAATGTTTCTTTTTTTACCGTAATAAGACTAAAATGTTGCATTGCTCAATGTTTTTCCTTTCCTCTTCTCCTTATTATAGCTTGTCTTTTTCAACTCTGCATTTCTTTTTCTTCCCATTGAATTTCTTCTTCTTTCTCAAAATGTTGCAGGGATTGGAATAATAATATTTGTATACCCCTTATTTCATATACAAATATTGATAACCTTATTATTACTAGAAGAGAGTTCTCTAATGATTTTATATCTATAAGACATTGTGAAAACATCATTTTTCAATTAATTATGTAGTTGTAAGTAAATTTAATACCATTTTGCAAGAACTTTCCTCCACATGACACATGCTATTGGTCAACCCTTGATTATGAGGTTTGTCTAGAAGCACCACCACTCCAATCTTTGCTGAGGTCAAACAAAAGAAACTGCAACTTCTTTCAGGTCAGCTCCTCTCCACTTGATTTATGGATCTATCTTCCCTTTAACCACATTTAACCAATCTATTATTACAAGTCCCTGTGTTATTCATTTAACCAACCAGGGATCATGGCAAGTTCATAATCATTCCTGTGATTTTTCCCTTTTTTGTGTAACCCCATTGGCTTTAGTCTTTTTATTATGTCATACGGTTCTACCATGTTTCCAATGTTCTAGTTCGGTGTTAATTTTTCTGAGTATGATGGCTGAATCTGCTAGTCTAAGCCTTTATACTTTGTTCGAACTGCTTATGCTCATTTCTCAGTCGATTGCTTACAAGAATTTCAGAGAGCAATCTTCAATAGTCTACAGATACAATCGTGTAGCTGAATATGTTACTTCACCGTACAAATCAGTTCCTGATGACAATAGAGATTACACACTTCAAACAGAACTCTCTTTCGCTAATGGAGATTGGAATCAGGAGAATGGCGGCTTTCCATTGATGCCATTTGATGAGAGTGACTTGCAGTCCCCTCATGGAGCAGATACATTACAACTTGCTTCATTTCAAGTGCAGGACATGAATATAGTTCACCACAAAGAAAATGCTTCAGTCAATGTTGGAGGGCTATTGTCATTAGGCATATCTAGAAATACTACATTTTACCCTTCTCTTCACTCTCCATCTTTCACCATGATGCCTGGTTTCTCCATCCTCACTGTTGTCTTGGAAGGGGTCTATTTTGAAAGTGGGGGAGATCGTTTCTTCTGTCTTTTGGGGAACGCAGCTTTACCCAAATCAGAACCCCATGTTGAATATTGGGACATATCCAATACTCATTGGTCTGGTTATAGCCACCAACCACGTCTGTTGCAAGATGATCAGATATTGCTTCTTCTCAGCTACCCTCAGAAATTCAATTTGACTAGCAGGGCTATAAAGGGTGAAATTAGAAGTTTAAACAAACATGGAAGCTTGAAGTACTTTGATAATGTTCACATTTCTTCTCAGTTGAATCGGTATTCCAATTATCAGTTTAGTTCAGAATCAATTCCAAGATCTTGTGATGATAATAAACACTTTTTCCAAGAGGAATGGGAAGAATATGGTGTACTCAAATTCAGTGGCTCTGAATTTTGCAAGACTCTCCAAAGTATTCAAGAACCTTTCAACGTTAGCCCAAATTACAAGTTGGTTGACAGGTATGCTTACCAACGCAAACTAAGTCCTCTTCAACCAGGAAAAGAATTTGGCAATTCGCACTGGAGATTGAACCATGAAGATTTCAGGCTTGTCTTCCAGCATGTAATATGTGTGGAGGAAACTAACAATCATAGTATAAAAAATGCAAGAATTTCAGCAACACTGAGAGTGTTTCCTGCATCAATATCAGAAGATACTGCAAAAGAAAGAACAGGCCTCTCCAACCTTACATTGTTGGCTGAGGGGCAGGGATTCAACAAGTGGGAAACTATGCATGATTGGATGTTCTGGTGAAGTTATTTCAGTGTTGGAAGAATGTAACTATCAGATATTCTTGTACTTTCCACGATTGTACTCCATTAAGCTGAGAAGTCTCATACTGGGAAGTATTTCCAGAATTGGCAATGAAACAAACATGTTCTTCCCTCTGCTGATTAATTATGAAATGTATCTAATTGGTTGCAGAATGGTTTCAAATGTGAGAACCAATGTCGGGGTCGGCATTGATTGTCTCGTTGATTTTAAGGTTCAGTATCCTCCTTTAACCTAACGATGGCTGAAAAATCCTTCGGTTGAAATCACCATTTCTACCCAAAGGCCTGAAAATGACCCTCTTAATTTTAACTAATGTATGTATAAGGGAGAAAATAATATGCAAAGGACCGAAATAAATGAATTTTAAATATATAAAAACTAACGGATAAAATTTGTGTATCAGTTTACGAAAGACTGGACTTGATCATTTACCACGTGCTGAGTTATCCGTTCAGACAGAACCACTGCCGTTCAAATTCTCAATTCGCCACGTCACTCTTCCTCCCTCTGCAAATTCCGACCACCGTCACCTCCATGCATGCATGGCTTTTCTCCCAGCCTCCGCTCCATCTTCCTCATTCCAAATCCCAAGCCCTCACAAACATCACGCCGAAACAATTCTCTCACACCCACTTCTCTTCGCTCTGCAAAGATGGCAGAATCCGCGAAGCCGTAGACTGCCTCTCCGAAATGCAACTGCGAAACCTGCAGGCGGGCCCCGACGTTTACGGAACGCTCCTTCAGGGCTGCGTCTACGAGAGAGCCCTTCCGCTCGGCACCCAAATCCACGGCCACCTCATAAAGAAAGGTCCTTCCTTCTCCCAAAACGAGTTCGTCGAATCCAAGCTAATCATTCTCTACGCCAAATGCGGCGCATCCGACGTGGCAACGACCCTCTTCCGCGATTCGCGAACCCAGAACGTCTTCTCCTGGGCCGCCATTATCGGGTTGCACACGCGAATGGGCCGTTGCCAAGAAGCGCTTTTGAGTTACATCGAAATGCAAAACCAGGGGTTCTTACCCGACAACTTTGTTGTCCCCAATGTTTTGAAGGCTTGCGGGGTTCTTCGGTGGGTTGGATTTGGTAAAGGGGTTCACGCGTTCGTCTTGAAGACAATGGGGTTCAGTGAATGTGTTTACGTTGCGACTAGTCTTGTGGACATGTACGGGAAGTGTGGGGCTTTAGAGGATGCGGAGAGGGTGTTTGATGGAATGGCTGAGAGAAACGACGTCGCTTGGAACTCCATGATTGTGACCTTCGCGCAAAACGGAATGAATGAGGAGGCGATTGGGATGTTTCGGGAGATGAGGTTGCAGGGAGTGGAAGTAACTCCCGTTGCTTTGTCGGGTTTTTTTACGGCATGTGCGAATTTAGAGGCCGTTGGAGAAGGACGACAAGGGCATGGCCTTGCTGTTGTGGGAGGGTTGGAGTTGGATAACGTTTTGGGGAGTTCAATTATGAACTTCTATTTCAAGGTTGGTTTGGTTGAGGAGGCTGAGGTGGTTTTTGGAGACATGGTGATGAGAGATGTGGTAGCGTGGAATTTGGTTGTGTCGGGTTATGTGCAGTATGGGATGGTTGGGAAGGCGCTTGAGATGTGTCGTATGATGAGGGAACAGAATTTGAGGTTTGACTGTGTGACATTGTCTTCTTTGTTGGCTGTTGCTGCTGATACAAGAGATGCTGGATTGGGTATGGAGGCACACGCATATTGTGTTAAGAATGATTTTGAGTATGATGTGGTTGTCTCGAGTGGAATCATTGATATGTACGCGAAGTGTGGGAGGATGGATTGTGCAAGACGAGTTTTCAGCTCTACCGGAAAGAAGGACATTGTGTTGTGGAATACGATGTTGGCTGCGTGTGCTGAGCAGGGTTTGAGTGGGGAGGCCTTGAAGTTGTTCTTTCAAATGCAGCTGGAGAGCGTGCCTCCAAATGTGGTTTCTTGGAATTCTGTGATTTTTGGTTTCTTTAAGAATGGTCAGGTTGCTGAGGCTAGAAACATGTTTGCAGAAATGTGCTCCTCTGGTGTTACGCCTAATTTGATCACGTGGACTACGGTGATGTCTGGTTTGGCTCAGAACGGTCTTGGTTGTGATGCCACGATGGTTTTCAGGGAGATGCAGGATGCGGGAATCAGTCCTAATAACATAAGCATAACTTGTGCGCTCTCAGCTTGCACCAGTATGGCATTGTTGAAATATGGAAGGGCAATTCATGGGTATATCATGAGGCATTATATGTTTCAATCTCTTAATATTGCAACCACTGTAATAGATATGTATGCTAAATGTGGAGCTTTGAATGATGCTAAGTATGTTTTCAGTTTGAGTTCAACAAAGGAGTTGCCTGTGTACAATGCAATGATATCTGCATATGCATCTCATGGTCAAGCCAGAGAAGCTCTTGGGCTTTTTAAACAGTTGGGAAAAAAGGGAATTGTGCCAGATCACATAACCCTTACTAGTGTGCTGTCAGCATGCAGCCACGGGGGGTTGGTGAAGGAGGGCATCGAGATTTTCAAGTATATGGTCTCTGATCTCCAGATGTCACCGAGTCAGGAACATTATGGTTGTTTGATCAAACTTCTTGCCAGCGATGGCCAGTTAGATGAAGCTCTCAAGACTATTTTTACAATGCCAAGCAATCCTGATGCACATATATTAGGATCTCTGCTTACGGCGTGTGGACAAAATCATGATATTGAACTAGCAGATTATATAGCAAAATGGTTGTTGAAGATAGACCCACATAATTCAGGGAATTATGTGGCTCTTTCAAATGTATATGCAACTGTCGGAAAATGGGATGAAGTGTCAAATATAAGGAGATTCATGAAAGAAAAGGGTCTAAGAAAGATTCCAGGGTGTAGCTGGATTCAAGTTGGACAAGAACTACATTATTTTATTGCTGGCGATAGATCACACCCTAAAACCGAAGAGATATATGTTACATTGGATTTGTTGGGATTTGAAATGCATTAAGCAAAATATTCCCCTTATGTACAATATTGAGCCAAATCATCTTCAGAAAGAAACTTATGTGTCGTTATTTATCATGAGATGGTTCCCAAGTGTGAAGGTAAAGGAGCTAGGATACACACTAATAGCTTAAAGGGATATAAACTCAATGTAGCAGAGATGAGAATGTTGCATCACATGAGTGGATGTACCTGACAAGATCTTTTTAGGAATGAAGGGATTAGAAAGCAAGTTTGGGGGGTAGTTGTAGAAAAGATAGATAGAAACTTGTCTTAAGTGGTTTTAACATCTGTACAGAAGATATGTAAAAATAAAAGCTGTGTTGTACACATTTTTCGTTCCTAATCATTAAAATAGTCCTGTATTAGATTTCTTATTAGTAGAGGAATTTACACTAATAAACATTGATTGATTTAGATCCACGAAGGCATCTTAAGGGTGCAAAATGTGAAACCTAGATTTGATTTTGTGGCAACAATTCACTTTATTCGGATTATTATTACATGGAGATGTAACAATCTCCAAATTAACTTCATATTCAATCTCTTTAGGAAGAATTAGGCGAAGAGATGTAACAAGAATTAAAATATTTTACTCCTATAGTAAATCTAAACTATATTTTTTCTATTCCCAACAATATATTCTTATAATTTAATGCCTAAAATTTTAAATAATCCAATGATTAAAATAATTTAATTTCTCAAAAAGTTATTTTTAGTTCATACTATGTGACACTCGTTAGTAATATGTATTGTTATTCATTGCAGAAGAACATTAATATGTATTCTGTAGAAAGTCCAACATCATTATAGATAACATCATTAATATAAGGTACAACGTGACCCATATTCATAAAATAAATGTCATTTATTCATCTTAAAATAATTTTTTATTAGCATGTGATATTTTTAAAATCTTTTGAAATCCATAAAGTATATATTTTATATTTTAAAATACAACTTAAAGACAAAAGCTAAAGATATAAGATTTTGGAAAAACAAAAATTATTTTATAAAGATAAATCAAAATTTACTCTTCAACAAATTCAAATATCATAAAAGTGAAACAAAAACAAAAAATATTTTATAAAGACTAGAATCTAAATATTTTTCCTTTGGAGGAAAAAAATCTATTAAATCTCTTTCCAAACTAAAAGCCAAATTGATAATATTCTTTTATAATGGATACAAAATTATTCCGAAACTAAATTAAGCATCATTTAAACTACTGTTTTCATTAAACGCATTATACTTTAAACTCAAAGGAAAAATCATAAACTCAGTTTCTCCCTCCTTTGGAGCAGTTTGAACATTGAATGTAACGGCAATTTCTTTCAATTTCAACGTGTAACTTTATGATTTTTAAAATGATTATTTTATCTTTTATGTAAATGACTTTTAGATTATCTGTTTTGAAAATTTCTTTCAACACATTTTTCGGAATTCATGAAATATATTCTAAAACACTTTTTTTTAATAGGATAAAATTTTCATAACAAGATTTCTATAATAAAATGTTTAGAATTTACGTAATATATTTGGAAACTAACTTTTTAAAACAGAATTATTTTTAAAATGCGTTTTCCAAAATGACTTCTCATGAACAAACTTTTGGAAATTTTTTTGCTCTAATCTTCTAATTACACTGTTTTTTTTAGCAGTTGAGGAATGGTGGATTGAAATGAGAGAGAAGTAGAGAGAACAATTCGGTTATTTCACCCAATTATTGAGTGCAGGTTCGAAAATACGGGGTGAAGAAAGTAATTGCGCCCAATACCCTAAGTCCGTTAACATTGGCGTTTTGGGAAGGTAGAAACTGAAGCAGAGTGGAAATAGAAGACAGTTGGGGATGGAGGAGAATTGGAGAATGGTGTTTGAAACCCTAAGACAAAGAGGTTGGTGTTTGGAAGACACAGACGAATTGAAGGCCATCATCGCCATTCAATCCGCAGTCGCCGATGAACCTTCCAAAGTCCTACATTCTGTCGAGTCAGAACTCCTCAATTCGGACCTTCGATCCATTGGCGCCAAGTCCTTACCCCAACCCTCTCTCCTTCGCAATGCTTCGTCTGTTCTTCACGGCCCAAAAGTTCTTCAGGCAATTCCATCTATTCAAACTATAGGGCTGCTCAATTTTAATTTGTTTTTTTGTTGCAATTCTCTTTCTGATAACTGCTTAAGACTGTGTTGGGTTTTAGCAGATAACTTCGGTGAGGGATATATCTAAGAGCAGCGTGGATGAGTTTTTGAGGAATTCAGGTGCTCGGAGACTTCTCAGATTGTGTCTTACTGATGGTCACTCCGAAATAACTGCTGTGGAATATTCTCACGTTCCTTCTATACCGGATGATGTGGTTCCGGGTACAAAGGTAGTCCCGTTCTTGCCATGTATTGCGGCAACTGCATTTACATTTATGATTGTGAGCCGAATGCATGGCATAGTCTGTTATAAACCTTTTAAATTACATTGATTTATATCAATGTTTTAAATGGGGAAGCCCTGTTCTGTTCTTTGATATAGTGAGATATTGCGAACACATGAAACCTGGATAATTGGCACGACATGCACGTAGGAATACGGGAAATTTTTTAAATGTAGTGCTCTGGATATCTAAGGGAACATTGCTTTAAAGTATATAGATGCAGAATATTGGAAAACAAATAGATATTGGTAATTTCTCATTAATTCATAACTATTGGGAATAAAGATATGGATAGTTTTCCTTTAGTTCATAACTACCCCGAATGTACCCCAAATTTATTCCTTCAGTTTTTTCTTAAAAAATATATAAGAAAATTGGACACTTTCAGATATGTCGCCAGAAGTATATGAGGAGTATTGATGTATGTCATGTGTATGGACAACTCTAAAAACCTTCATTTACATTTGGAGCTGAATTGCTGTATGTTGATGTATGTTTGGAACATTGGTTGATACAATTGTTATATTCTGTTGATTGTCATTAATCTGTCTTGATTGTTGATATGGCTTTATGTTATATTGTTGTGACATGTTTGTACCTTAGTGATTATGTGATCTATTGGTTCTCTCTTATGTTTTTATTCCTGAATCTCTATTTGAATGTGTCAAGTTTAAATCAGTTTTACCTTTTATGATACTGTTGTTGTGTTCCCATTGTACAGATCCGTTTGGAAAATAAAGTTGCAGTTCACAGTGGAATTGTTTGCTTAAATCCTAAAGTATTGACTGTATTAGGAGGTGTTGTTCAATCACTCTACGATGAATGGGAGATGAATAAAAAATATTCAGGATTCTCCCGATCATCTTTAAGAAAGCTAGAGAATCGTGATACAGGTGGTCCTCCACAGTTTGTGAAGCTGCAGGTTGGATCTTACTCAGGTCAAAAGGAACATTTTTTTGTCATTCTTTCCGTTCTATTTTGTATTATGTGCACTGTTTTCTTCTTCAAGATTGATTGTGATTTTGTTTCGTCATTATTGTTCATAATCAAGTGATTCTTGCTATTAGCACAGAATTGGAATTGATAAATAAGTAAATTGTTATATGGATGATGATCATTCATGTTCATCCTGCCTCCTCTTAAGGCTATTTTAGTTTTTGATGTATTATATGTGAGGACTGCTTGATGGACTAAATTACATTGACCTTCACTATTTTGAAATCTTATGGAAGCAAGTCTTCAAATTTTGAATTGTTAGTTTTGGTAATAGTGATATCTCCTATTAAAATTTGTCAGACCGGTTTATACAGAGAAAAGAAATTCCTGGCACTGACTCCTCTTTTATACCATTTCCATTCCATTGAAATAAACGGGAAAGCGACAAAAACTAATGGCCAATTTGCAGGATTCAGTAATCTCAGAGATGTTAGTGAAATCTACAAGCCTTAAGGATTTCTGGAACAAATATTGATATTTTATGTGTTCTAACAATAGACCTTCAAACACCAAATGTGCTGTTGTTCAGAATTCATGATAGTTTGCATGGAATTGACAAAAACAGCGTTCTCCTACAGGTATTACAGATTATAACTCTAGTAGAAGTCGAAAGCCAATTGCTGATGTTGGTGAAGCTGAGATGAGACAAACAGGTATTGCAGATTATAACTCTAGTAGAAATCGTAAGCCAATTGCTATGCTCGGTACAACTGAGACGAGACCAACTGATATCCAGCAAGGCCCCAATCAGAAGGCAGATATTTTGGATGCAAATCTAGAATCCAATCTACCTCAACAAAGAGCTCAAGACAAGGCTAGTAGTTCAGGCACAAGGCCGAAAGAAGGTGCTTCCTTTGTCTTATATTTTTGTTCCAAGTGCTTTTGGTATATATATATATATATGTGTGTGTGTGTGTGTGTGTTTTAATCAAAAGCAATATACAAGTGCCCTGGAAAAACTGCCTCATTGGTTGGATGTTTTATTTAATATGAACAATCAGACTTTCTGCATCTCTTTGGGAATGAACTGACAATTTACATATGCATATAAAATAGGAATCAAATTCATGCCCTTTTTGCCTTAGCCATTTTTATTAATTATTCAATTCTCTTTCTCCCAAATGGAATTAGTGTGATATTGATGTTTGACCTGTTTACAGTTGTGGAATCTGTTCCTGTGCAAAATCAAGCAGCTGCCCAAAAATTACTTCAGAAGCTGAATCCACCAAGTCAGAATGATCGACATGGTAGGGGTTGGAAACATAGGGGCAAGGGGAAAGAAGAAGATCCAGTTGTATTCACTTTGGAAGAATATGAAAACAGAAAGGCCCAGACAAAGCTTACTAATATAGACAAGGATCGATACATTAGTCATGATGAGGAATTTGCTAGGCACCTTCAAAATCAACTAAACCTTGAGGATTCTCAGGTCAGTACCTTACTCTTTAGTAATATCTTGTGAATTATGCTGTTTTGTTTTTCTTTTTTTCGTCATCACTCTATAATACTTGGTCCTGTGTCTTATTATCTTATGACTTGACTTGTTTAGGTAGGATTGGGTTTGGGTACTTATGAAGCCAAGGCACAAGATATTAGGTTAAGTATGTTCACATATGAAAGGGATTCTGACAGCGGCCATCAAATGGCACAAGGAGGAAGAAGAGGCAGGGGAAGGGGGAGAGGAAGGGGAAGAGGAAGGGGTAGAGGAAGATATGGTTAACTAAAATGTTTTTTTCCTCTTTGTTTCTTGTGAAGATGGAAATCGTGGTTCATAATGGTATCGGTTCCTTGGCAAAATCCAATGACCGAACCAACTATAGCATTGGGTTCAGTTTTGAAGGTGAAGAATCTTGAAAAACAGGTGATAAACCTTTGGGCTTTCTTTGTTACGTGTATCATAGTTTCTTGGGTATTTTTATCCTTTTTTCCATATGGATTGATCAGTGTATTTGAAATCAGGTTTCTTATTTTGAATGTAGTTGAGCCATGAGTCTTAGTTAGCCTCGCTGATATTCCCTTGTATACTTGCGTTATAGGTTGACCTGCATTTGAAAGAGTTTATATTCGCTTATTATAAGAAATTTGTTTCTCCAAAACAAAATAAATACTAAACAAATAAGAAGACGCTTAATTTGATAGTATTAATAATCAAAGGTTGACACTAGAACAATACAGATAAATGTCATTTTAACAAATTAGTTTAGGTCAAACTTATAATTTGATATATCAAATGCAAAAATTATAATTTGATTAGTCAGAGATGTTACAAACTCTAATTGTTTGAAAAAAAATTAAATTTAAATTAAATTATAATTCAACTCTCTTTTTGTAATTTTCCTGTTTTTGAGTTGGTAAGATAGCTCGGTTGAGTTCGATTAAAAACGATTTTTTTAAAACAGACTGTCAGTACCTAGTATCTTTCTATAAGTCTATTATCATCATTCTCACTCTTTAATTAAAAAGAGGTGCTGTGTATACAATGTTTTCTTAATAGGATTTGTTGTCTCCAATAAAAAAATCCAAAAATCCAGTTGTACCAAAGAATCCCGAAAAAGGATAGTGGCGATTTTTTAAAAAACAGATTGTTAGTAAATAGTATCTTTCTAGAAGTCTATTATAAGCATCTTCATAATTCTTTGATAAGATTACAATGCATCCATTACAAGTAATTATGAAGAAGGCGTCAAAGAAAAAGGATCCAGATGTAGAATTATAATGAAAATACTAAATTACTCTAGAAATTATATTTGAAACAATTTTTTCTAATTCATTCACACTACAAAATTCCTAACATACATGAAAATTAAACTTTAAGAAAATTGCCTACGCAATTTATAAAAAACAAAATTACCTATAGTACTGTTGCTAGTTTTCCCAAAACGATAGAATGGAACACAGCACATACGTAAGTTTCATTTGGTATCTCCAGCAGAAGGCTGCATTATGCACAGACATCTACATACATAGAGTTAGCGTATTGATGAATGTATACCACATTGATTCTGGTACAACGTCTTCATCACTGCAGTGCAATGCCAGTGAGCCAATACAAGTAAAGAGCTAAAGTGGGGGCCAGCCAGGTCATTAGGTAGTAAGAAGTGGGTGGAGCTGACACAGCAAATAATTGCATGCGTGACTGCACCGACACCACAAACAAATACCCTTCAATTCCCATAACACAAGCAACACGCTCTAAACAACTTTGGAGGCAAACCTTAGGATTTACAAACCTAAATGGCATTGCAAATGCATCTTAAAACATGCCAAAACGCAAGAACCATGTTGCTAAGTAATTTGAACATTCACACTAGCTGTTAACTAGCATGCCACCGAACATGCCGGAGATGCTAAAACATCACCAACTACAGCTATAGGTTGGACATTGGCAATGGCAGCAGCTTCAAGACGTTCCCATGTTACTCTCCGCCGCTCCGCTGCGGCGATTGACCTTGAATCTTCCTCCTCCAACTTAAGTTGGCAGGCAAGCACCAGCTCCTCATCCATCTGAGACAGCATCTTCCTCATGTTCTCGGTGTGGTTGAGCACTGCTCGGTTCCAGTGATATTGAGTGTTATGTACAAGTGCTGTGAACACAAGAGGCAGAATCACCTGCCGGTTTTGGGCGACAACATCGAAGATGTGTTCGTTGTTCCATAACAAATGAGCACGTTCAGCCACCTGAACAAAGATATGAATAAGTACACTGATAGATGTTCTTCATAATAGAAATACTAACAACATGCCCTCTAATACACTTTTATTAAGGTTGGAAATTTTATTGAAAATAACAAAACTGTGTTGTCTAGATCTCACACCGTATTCAATGAGATCCATTCATGATTTTTGTAATTTATGATAAATTTTAACTAATAATAAGGAGTGTATCAGAAAAAGTTTGTTGAAGAATATATGGTCAGACAGTGTTTCATCACAGTTATCGTCACCAAAACAATGCAACAATCTAGTCTTATACTGCAAGGTGGAATCGGTTGCATCGATCCAACAAGCCATTGTATATCACGTTTACAGAACAAGCCATTGATCTCTAAACCCTCCTTAATGGTTTTTTTTTTCCATTAGTTTGCTTCTACAGTTTCTTCCACACACGTGACATGTCCAAATCATCCTAGGTGAGATTGTCGCTACATACTTTCCTATTTAATGCATTACTCTTAATCCAATCTTATCTGATATGTACACTCACCAAACACAACATTCTCATCACAGCTCCGAAACCATGTAACTAGAAATTCCATTGCATGACACAAAGGCTAAATCAATGTATATATCCAAGTATATCAGAGAAAGTAATGAAATCAGAAGAGCTAGAAAAAAGGATTGACAACATAGTGGTATTTAGAAGCAGAATCCAATTTCTTACTTTACACGGAAGTTCTCTCAATAAGGTGAAAAAAATATGAATTAAGTTTAGAATGACAAAAGGTTACTTTTTTCATATGAAAATGAAGCTAAAAGAGCAGCAGATTAACCGAAATTACCTGGTAATGATAGCTATTAAGACAGCAAGCTATTCTTCGGAACAGTGGGACCATAACCTTCTGAAATTCAGTCATGATTGTCGCATCCAAAACCTCTTCCAACTCACTTATGAACATCAGCTCCTTTTGGCTATTTGTTACCGGCCAGTACTTCAATATCCCCCTTATCACCGTGCTAGCCAGTGTTGGATCCTTATCAATGAACTGTACAACACAATATGTTAACTGCTGATGATAACTACTAACAGATTTAGGTTTGTGTAAAGGTATTAAAACCCTACACAAAAACATTTTGTGCTCCTCCTTCAATGGCAACGCAAACCCACAAATTACACTCCCAAAAATCTCCAGCAACTCAGCAATTCCATTATGACGTTCAGTCTCAAAAACAAAACGGTAGATGATATCGCTGACACATTTCCGTATGAAAGGCCTGTGTACCATGAATTTCCCATAGATTCTATGCAGAACTGCTTTCAGGCAATCTCTTTCTCTAGGGTCCTCAGAATCAAAAAGGTCAAGCAATCTAACAATAAAAGCGTTATCAAGATGCAATTTAGCCACCTTTAGATCAAGTGCATTATAATTTATGAATTGAAGGAGTAGATCATAAACAATTTTCAGGTGAGACCAGGAAGGATCAAACATTAGCTCTTCATCTTCTGTTTCTCCACCAGTAGCACTAGCACGAAACTTAGGTGGGAAAACCCTGAACAAGTTACTTGCACACATTTTACACATTGCAGCTATTGATGGTTCTGTGAACTTTGCCGATCCAGAAGAAACAAAATCAACAAGCTCTACTAATATTTGATGTTTAACATCTTCCTCTTTGCAATTCTTATCAGGACAATTTATATCATAAACACGGCAGCAAAGATTCAACTTACTGATAAACAGGTTTTGCTTCTGTATATTTGAAACATCTTTGAAAGATACATGGGGATCAACTGCTTCCACTCCAGCACTCAAGCTTGCTGGAAATACCGCTGATGATACCCGCTTAACAGCATTTAATTTGTTTGAAATGGCAACCCCAACAGTTGTACACTGAAAGACATTTGCAAAACTAGTAGCACTCCCAGAATCACTCTGGGCCGAATCTGATGTGTCAGATTTTGTCAGCTTCTTAGGCAATTTGCTAAGAATTTGCTTTAACATGGTGGCAATGCAGCAAAGCTAGCAGACAAAAAACCAGCATGAGTTTATCAGTCAACCGAAATCTTACGCACTCCTGCTATTGATGAAATGAACCAAAAGAGCACCAGAAAATGTGCAATCATACAACAGAAAAGCAAACTAAGACCCGCTTATGAGAGTTCATAGCGCAACTAGGACCAATATATAGATTAAACACAAGTACAAAGGATAACAGCTAAAGAAAAAAATGAACAAAATCCTGTAAAGAAAAACACAAAAGCACAACCAATCTAAAATGTATTGCAGCAAATACAGGCAAAATCAATAGGAAAACATCACTCCTTGCACAATATGTGTCGATGAAACAAACAGTAATTCGAAAAATGCATTCGGGGTATCTTCTAAAGAACAACAAAGAGCAAGAAATTCTAACCAGATCTAAGGCTTCTTTGCAGAATTCAGTAGACAAGGATGAGTTTCATTATGTTAAAGGCAGATGAAGTTCATCTCAACAAGTATTAAAATGAAAAGGAAAAGAGCAAGAATCAACAAACAGTAAATTAATACAAATTTAAAAACTTGGCAGTTGAAGCAACAGTGGATGGTAAAACCCGAGATCGGGGTCTCAGTTAAAAAATTATAAGGAACTTGAGGAAGCGTTAAAGCATTGCAGAATCCTTGAAGCTTACGTGACCATTACCAGACAATTTTATTCATTAAGAATACAGTTAAAAGAGACTCTTAAACAAGACATGACACATAAATCAGTACATGTAAGAATTTAAAAATCTTTAAACGTGGTAATTAAGATAGAAGCAGAAACGACCAACCTGATTTGGTTGCGAAAGAAAAAATTGGGAAGAAGAGAGGGAGAAGTAGTCAAAGAAAGTGTATGCGAGTTTCCATAGGATTGAGTAAGAAGCATTACAGAGAGAGAGAGAGAGAGAGAAAGAGGGTGTTTTATTTGTTGGGTGGAGAAGAAAAAGAAAGAGAGTTTGACGTTGAAAATGCGAGATTTGTTAATGGTTGATTTGGAGAATAGAGGGAGCTGAGAGGCTCCAATTCCTGGATTGAAGAGGACAACCGACGCGACATCTTACTTACAATCCCACTCCCTCCCTCAATAGTTAACTTGTCATACTTCTACTTTTAATTTTCTATTTAGCCAGTTTACTCTCTTCAAATTTTTCTTTTTTCAACTTTCTTTTATTAATGGAAATTTTTAATTTAATCTATGTGTAATATTTATTGAAAATTTTATTTCCTAAATCATAAGATTATTTTTCCATTAGAGAATATTAATGTGTTTATTTATTAGTTATATTTTTGGACAGTAGATGGACTAGTTCTTAAAAAGAGTAAATTTTTTATGTGGAGTTGTGGATTTTAAGGAAATTTTTTTAAAACGAAGTCACAAATATAGACAACCAGATGCAAATCTAGGCAAACAACTTAGCTAAGGCTGTTGGTATATTTTATGAGTTTGTTAAGTTGATTTAGTTAAAAAGCATATGATGACCCTAAGTACAAATGACTTATGAAGAAGCACCAAACAAATTATGAAGAAGTGATAGTAGCATAAAGAGTTAGATATTCACAATTTTAGTATTGATGACTCCAATGTTATATTAGACATTTATAACATATTAAATGTTTATCACTAGATTACAAAGTTATAAATTAATTGTTGCTTTACCCATATGTCTTATATTATGAGAGAGATGTTACTTGTAACAATTTCCTCCTTAGTAATTTTTTCTAAGAGTTAAACTTCTAACTTTTGTCTTTGATAACAATTATTATGAGTTAAATTAGGTTTTTGACTTACTTTTCAAGCTCAAATTGAAGCCCACTTAAGACTTAAAACTAGTCTACATAGGTCTCTACAAAATCCTACAATTACAATACATACATTTATAAAATTGTACAGACTAAGAAAAAAAAAATAAAACCATAATATTATACTCCCTAAAGTAGTAGAGTCTTATTCTTTGAAGCTTTCTCTTCTTATATTTTCTTAAATAAATATTTTGTATGCTAGATGATTTTTATCACCGTGACACGTTCTCAATCAAGTTTCACCAGGACTAAAGACTGGATATTGTTTGGAACACAGATATTCTTGGCTAAGACTAGTTTTTTGGAAGTTGTAAAACTTTCAAAAGTTTTGAACGTTTAGGTTTAAACGTTTGTTATATATTATATGAGAATATGAGAACAACTCAAAGAATATGAATGATAAAAGAACTTGTCTGGACTATTTTCCACTACTGCAAGTGTAAACAAGAACTTCATCGTATCCTGAAGAAAATTTGCTGACTTTTAGCAATATAAAGGGTAAATATTTCTTTAGAAGAGTGACACTGTTAACCACTTTGAAGTCATCTAAATCCTTTTGATCTAACAATAATGTTTAACACCAGCTCCACAACCAAGAAGAATCCTACCAATAATGAGCATGGCAAGGTCTTGAGCAGCCGCATTAAGAACAACGCCACAAATGAAGAAGAATCCAGCAATGAGCATAGTGAGTCTTCTTCCTAACCTACGAGTCGTGTAGGAAGTGAAGAACCTTGCTCTCAAACCAGCCAGATAGAGAGATGATGTGAAAAGCTGCTGTCCTTGGTTGTTGTATTTGCAGTAATTGTTGTCCAAATCTTTCTCTTCCACCGTCTTTTTGTATACCGTCGAAAAAAACTTCTTCAAGAATGGTGTCATAGACGTCACACCACCTGATTAGATAGAAATGTAGTGTCTTATGATGAATATAAAGTTTAAAAATGCTTTATTAATTTAGTCTTTGAACACGAACAATGTTCTTATAAAATTATGGTCACTTACAATGTTTTTGCACTTCTTGGTCACTTGTGCAAAAAACGGATAAAATAAAATAAATGAGGGTTGAGTTGTATTTTTAAAACTTGTTGTAATATTTGCAGATATATTTTGAAGATACACATTCAGACGATACTGATAGACGATCTACCAACAATCTTTTCAAAAATTGAGTTCAAAAACTTCTCCATCTTAGGTTAGTGATATAAACAATATAGAGAAAGAGGAAATCACTCAAGATATTTTTATATTATTTTATCTAATAACACAAATTACATTTAGTTCTTAATTAACTTATTAAGTTTCACTAAGTAGACCAACACTACAAAATATAACAGAAATATTTTTTTTCGTCTCATAATCACTCCTGACTAACTTATAAGAGTCTTGTTCAAAAAGTAACCACTTCTGATATAATTTAATATGATAAATTGTATTTAATTTATAATTTTTTTAGTATATGATGTTAAAAAAGTGACATAAGTAAGAAGAAGTATCTAAAGTAATTATATGCTCATTTTCACTCTTGAAAGTGCAATATACAATTATTCATGCGTAAATACATGCACCGGTAATTAGATTCTCAGATGAGATAAAGTTTAACTCTCTGAATTATGTATTGCGTAGGTTTAGGGTTTAATTGGTAAATAAATTATGTATTGTCATGCAAAAAGATACCGTCAAAGGAAATTGCCCCCTTTTTAATTTAAAAGATAACGTTTTATTACTTTGAACTAGTGTCATTCTTGATATAAAAACTATATGACCAATTTTGACTTGTGTTAAAACCTGAGACTCAATAACAAAAATTATTAATCTTCTTGCCCATTGTCCAGGCATATTGTAGAGATCATTTAATTTATCAATGCAACAACATTACAGGACGACAGATTCCTTTCTTGGGGAGAAATGGATGAAGATGTCTAGATTTCCCTAAGTCATAAGGAATAACCCTTGTATTTTTATATAGTTAAATGCAATCCAACTTAACCTGTGAATGGATTAGTTTAGTTCGAATATTATTTTTAAATATTTAAATCAATAGAATTTGATCGTTCAAATTTTATGTTTTAACCACGATTTTGGTTCCTCGACTATCGATTATCCACGATTTTGATCAACCTGTTTTTTTTTTTCTACTATTTTAATCTCCGGATTTTGAAAAACTGATAACTTTAGTCCAATTGACTAAAGGTAAAATAATTTAATTATAAAAATAAATAAATGGATAAAGGTAAATAATATGGCTAAAAACTATATTTTTTTCTAAATCTGAGAACTAACTAAAATCGTAAAAAAATAAAAAATAAAAGCATAAATAGAAATTAAAGAAAAATAACTTTTTGCAACTAAAACAACATTAAACTAACTTGTTCCTTCCATTTCTTTTCATCTTTCTTTTAAATTTGTAAAGAATAAAACAAATTTTTACTATTTTTGTTTATCTTTCTTTCATTTTTATATCATAATAAATACGTGCATAATTTTATTAATTATCTTATAAAATTTTAAGAAAAGGGAGTGGTGTGATAGCAACTGTCATACGAAGTCCATGCTAGAATCCGACCTACCACATGACCCATGTTGAGGAACTCAGCTAATAACTTACCATAGAAACAAGAGACCCAAGTTATTTGTTTTGGTATGTTCACGAGAAATGATGCATTTTTCTTATAAGGGAAAAGAAAAAAAAAAAATTATACTAATGTACAGGCTTAGCCATTTTGACGAACAATTAAATATTGATGACACCTAAGAGTAGCATAACCATAAACCAAATGGAATTCAACTTTCCCCCTTCCCTTCTTTACAAGTAACACAAATTTTATATATTTAAGACATGTAGATCTGATAAAAATAAATATAGCTCTAAAGAATTTGATCCAATTTGCACTTGGGAAGGGGAGTTATGCAACTCCTCCAGTTATGCCAATCAATATTCAGGTGCTTTCTGCTGAAACCTGACTCACAACTCCAAAGTTGTTTGCCGTTTTGGGCCTCCATTCAGTCCTACCCCTCACAATTTCAGCACCATCATCAAGTCGAAGCAAGTGTTTGCACTCAAAAAGTCCACCGTCAACTAAACCGCCTACATCAGCACCAGATATATCAGTCAGCGAATCCAGCACACTGTTCCTGCCACACTCCCTTCTGTACTCCAAAGTCATGGCACACAACTCATGACTCTCCAAAAGTGGCTGTGGAGCACTCTGCAGTTATCAAAGCAAAATATTTTTGGTTTAATGGCTCGATCAAAATCGTAGCTAAACAAATAAAAATCAATTGTTTACCCTTGAAAATAAAACACACTAATAAAAAAGGGGACTCCTAAGTAGGACACAAAAAGATTAAACGAGGAAAAGGGGTGTTCTATTTTCCCATCCGCCATCCCATTTTACAACTCAGCTATCTCATTATCAGGTTTCAAGGCACTTCACAAACTGTCATAAACTACTTGCATAGGAGGCAAAACTATAACACAAAATTGATATCTTCAAACAACTTTCACTTGATGGGACTGGAAATCTGAAACATGATCTTACGCAATACTTTCGGAAAATAAACCTGCAAAAGTATTGAGAATCAAGCCCAGGTTACTCTAAAAAGAACTAACTGACAGTTGCTTTGGCACACTGTGGGTGTTGCATAATAGCAGTATCACCATTGAACCTGCCTTTAAAAGGTCAAACGAGCTCTACTAATAAATTCCTCTAAGAAAGGAGAAAAAGAATTAAGGATCGATTAAATAAAATACAAGAACAGAAGATTGATTACCTCCAGAATCCACCCAATGTACTTCACATTGTTAACATGCTGGTTAACATCTAGATCATTCCATCTAGGCTGAAAATAGAGATAAATAATATAATTGCAAAACATAACATCTGAGATACACTTCAGAAAATAAACCAATGTTAGCAATTACACAAAGAGTTAGCATACACTTAAACCAGTGCGAATGAAATTAGCCGAATCATCAAGTTTGGATAGTTTTTTTTTATCCTCTTCCACAACTGGAGCAGAATCAACAAAATAAGTGCCTATCTCTCCCCTGACTTCTTCGGGAATTTTAGACAGTTTCCTTGTCACTTTATTCATCATGACCCAAACACTGTAGAACATCAAAATCAAAATCAACCAATCAGAAAACCCTTACAATTTCCTAGCACCAAGGTGCAGCAGATAGATGAGTTGAAGACTTGAACTTCCTAGCAAATTAAAATTGTATTAAATATTGTTGGTGGATTCAGAAGTTCTCATCTGCAAAAAAAAATCTTAAAGCTGCAACTGATTGACTTTATCAAGATCTCTAAAGGCATGAGAAAAGCAAGTAGAATGTTACAATTTTATTGAAAGTAAATATGATAACACATAACTTCAAAAGCAGAGCTGAATCACCAGAGAAATATTCCTATGCAAAACATATCTATAGGCAACAGAAAAAAGGATTCCTGAAACTAATATCTACCTGGATGCTCTTGTCAAGGTTTCACCCGTTTGGGCATCACGTACAAGCCAATCACGACGCATACCATTCTTCCCTGATGCGGAAACCCAAGTGTCGACTTGAACAACATCACCCCTGAAGCAAACATAAATTCATTCAGCTTCAGATGAAACAGAATCAGAATTTATTGCCGAACAGAGTAAATATAAAGATGAGCGCATGGTATAAGTTACTTCTTTTGAAAACCTGTGTATGCACCGAACTTTTTACCATAATAAAAGCGAAATATAAAATTTTACCACTAAAGGTAAACATATCTATACAGTAGTTTATTAGCCTCTCATATCCAGTCTAACAGAGGTAAGGCAACTTCCCATAACTCTTGACGTATACAACTTATGTTTATTAGATTTATTACCATCCAGGAAGAATTTCATGTACATTGCAGAATTAATTTACTCACAACTTCAGATTTTGAAAAATAAAATCATTTTCAAATATGATCCATAATCTGTTCCAAACACGCATTAAATCCCAAGTTCCCAACTCTTATGTCACTTTTGAAAAACAGGATGCACAAGTAACAGAACTGCAGACATAGAATAAAAATTTCAACCAGATATCATGAAAAGTCAAAAAGAAATTATGACAAAGACAAAAGAAGATATCAACAGATGAGAGCATGGATGCTTTTGCAATTCACTCTATAAAAAGGCAAGTCGAACCAACTTACCATTTAGGATAGCGATCAACCACAACCTGCATCTTGGTAACCACCCAAATCAAGTTCTTCTTACACATTTCAGGTGTGGAGCCAAAACCATCACCAAGAAGCCCCGCGGTCTTAACATGATTAAGTGCTGTCTCCTGTTTTCAAGAAAAATATAAAATAAAATAAAATAATGAAAACACCGATACAACTTGACAAAACTTAGAATTTGAGTTTTGTCCAGTAGCTTAGCATGCATGCAAACAAACATTTAGCATATCAATTATCTAAATAAAATAGGATTAAACTTTGAAGTTGCATGCAAATATATAGCATTCAGATTTCCCATTCTGATGGAAAACACCACTGGTAAGTTGTTGTTTCATGAGCTGACCTGCAAATGATTCATCAACGTCTCTATAGAAGCGGTTTTGTCGGCGCCAATTTCGTAGGACCGAATGGAGAAGTTCTGCCTGAACACAAACCCGTCCTCCACGATCTTTCCAATCCCAAAGGGATCAACGAGCATGTCGGGGCGGCGCGGCTTCCAATCGAGCATCATCCACTGCTTCTCGGCGGCCAGGAAGGCTGTGGTGATGGCGGCGAGAAGCATGCTCCAGTCTGGCAACTGGTTGATGAAAGTCCTCGGAGCATGAGAAAGTGACGACGACGAAGAAGGCAAATCATCCTCAACCTTCACGGTGTCGTTAACCTTGGGAGGGGCTTGCGCGTTTGCCTTCACCTGCAAGCCACCGCATAAACCATTTCTCTGGTTGAGTCCTCTCAGGTTCGCAGACCCACCACCCAATTGCGTCTGCTTCCCTTTTCCAGAATCCGGCGAAGGCACAACAGGGATAAACGACGCCGTTACGGCTGTTGCAACCATCGTGAATACTCCTACGCCTGCATGGAAAGTCGAAACATCGTTACAAACAGGAACATGTCAATATTCAATATCCGAAGAAAACAAGACGGATTAGACATTTCTGTTACACAAAAATGAGAAAAAGTTACTATTGATTTTTCAGACACCAAAAGTAATGTACAATAAATGCAAAAGTCGGTCCAGATCTGACTTTGAATATAGAAAACAAAACAAAACACCGCAAACCAAGATTCATGTTATTGAAAGAAAAAAAAATCTTAAAAAACAATTCGTATTAGTATATTATAATGGGCACAAAATCATGAGTTGCAACCGAATGCATCGATGAAATAATCTTGAATTGTGTTACATTTGGTTTGAGGGAACCGAATCATGCATTGATTTGAGAAAGGAAATTAAAAAGGAGAAAAAGGAAGGGTGGCGGGAAGAAAACGCAGCGTTTTGAATTGGTACCTTGATGAATGAAACGGAGAAAAGAAGAGAGGGAAGAGATGAAACGAGTAGAAGTGGGCGATTAATGGGTGGCGAAGAAACAGAGAAACGCACTTCGTTTTCCCGTTCCAATCTCTCTCTCCCCTTCTTCTTGTTCTCGTTTTGGGAATGGAATCCAAAAATTATGGATGTAGTTATGGTTTTTTTTGAATTCGAAAAGTAAAAGCTCCACAAAGAATATTAATAATAAGCGTGTCTTTGATATCCACCGAATTAGCCTCCAATCGCTTTGTTATATACAAAACACCTGGCCCTATTCTCTACATTTCAAAAAATTACATCTTCATTAATTTTTTTGTTTCATTTTAAAATATTGGTCTTACGTTATATCAGTTAAAAAATAAAAAGAAACTAAAATATCAGTTTAACTCAATAAAATATTCTATTTATTCAAATTTAACCTATAACGCATTTCTTTTAAATAGTATTCCTCTTTTCAATATAAGTAGGACCACTTTACTTGTCCTTGATTATATTGTTAGAAAAATAGTTTTGAAGAGTTAAAAAGACAGTTTTTTTTTAAATATAAAAAAAAAATAAAACAACTGTTATTTTGAAATGAAATAATTTTATTAGCTTACATGCTTAACAAATGATTACATGATAGGACAGATAAAAATAGTGTTGCCCATAGTCAACTTAACTATAAAGCATTTCATTAATTAATGTTGATTCTATTAACTGTCTTATTTGAAATGAGTTTCAGTACCATCAAACAGTTTCATATTCAAATCCATCATCTTTTCAACTGGGATATTGAGTTATTGATTCAGTCATTATTGATTAAAAAAAAAATATATATATATATATATATATATATATATATATATTGAAAATATTTTGAGGTTTGAAATTAATTATTGAGTAATGAAAATGCTTTTTTGTGGTGAAAAAACACACAAAATGCTAGGATTTGGATCTTACAGTAAATTTTATTTATCAAACTTTATTTTTTGTGAACTTAAAATAAGTATTGAATATGATAATAAATGTTATGTAAACTGACTCCTTATTGACTTTATGTAATGCTAATAGCAAACTATAATTGAAATAATTGTGTTTTATGAGGATGTGAAATTCCAACAAATAATTGTGTTTTGTACAAAGGTGTTCAAAGAATAACTAGAAAGAACATGTCCCTTGTTCCATGCACTTGTTGTTTTATCATATATATTGAAGGTAGATTTGTTCTAATACAAACATGGAATTTGATCATAATAAATATTATTTGAATGCTATAACATATCAAAATAGATTTCCATTTACCGTATATAAGACTTTAAGCACATTATCTAAAATGTTTTGAATAAAGTCATTTGAAGATGAGCTTGATCAATAGAAAGAAAGTTATATCTGCAATTAATTATTGAATGTTATTGGAAGAAGACAATACTGAGAAACTCTAAACAAGTTTTAAAAGAGCTTTGAACTTTTACCCTTTTATCAAAAATCAATTTTTGCATGTAAGGAGTAAGCTTTTGTAATTGGACAGGGATAAATATGAAAAGTATACAAGATTAAGTTTTAAATTTTAATTATTTTTGTTATCATTAAAATTAGTTAAAAACCAACATCATAAATACAGAGAAAATGGTAGCCTAGAAAAAGAAACTACTTATAGACAAACATATGATAAAGGGATAGGTAAAGGTAAAACTCAATTTGAATAAAAGAAATAAAAAATTTCATACTAAGCAATCAATATATTGTGATGTGGCACTCTTTAATATTTGTAACATCTAAAAAATTTGGAAGAATATAGAACAAAAATAATTTATCCAAAAATATATAGTTTTTGGTTAAGGGAGTACAACAAGAGCAGAAACTTAATTAATAAATAAGTACATTATTGACTTACCACTTAAAAAGAACTCTCTAGGATAAGAATTTAAAACTAAAAATATTAAACAACTTAAACTAAGAATTAAACTCAAAAGATATTTAATTAATTTAACACCTATTTCATACATCTTAAATGTAAACTGTACATAAATAAGCTTTCTATTAAGAGAAACAAAGCTAAAAAACTGAGTGATATAAATTCCAAACTTAGTCTAAAGTTACATTGAAACCATTCTAATTTAAATTTTATACAGTATATTAAGTGAATCATTTTGAAAGGATTAATCCAAAGTAACAAAATAATTAAATAATTTAAATGAATATGCACATATTTTTATAGTAAGAAATCGATTCCAATAAGTTTTGACAAATATTTCAATATTATCCCTATATTATGTTAGAATTAAGCAAAGTTTTAATTATGACAACTAAATTTTTGATGATTAGTTTAGTTACTCAATGAATTTACTAAGATCTTTCTGAATCTACGATCAGGTCTTCAATGTATTGATCATCACATGTTATTTGAAAATTAAACTATTTTATATTATTTCACTTGCTCTACATGTTAGGGAACAACGTTGTTATATCTAAAAAATAAAACTAGGTGATGAATGTGATAATAACTACCGAAACTGAATTTGTATGTGGTGTGGAAGGTATAAAGCAAAAGGCAGTTAGTTAATTTGCGAAAGAGAGATGAGAAGGAACCGTATATTCGGTTGCATATTAATGAAAGATAGTTGAAGGAATGAGAAGAATCATGTGGCAAAGGACAAAGGTACACCAAAACCCATTCATCATCATGCTTTCTTTTTGCATGTGGAGTCTTCACCACTTTCATTTTTACTTAATATCAAACTTAGATTTCTAGCTATGAAGACATTGATGAGGTGTTAAGTAAAGTCTCAATCTCCCATTTAACATGATGTGTGTTGGTTCGGCTTCTGCATTACTGTGCATTAAGGAGAGCCTTAATTTCTCACATTTATGCCGACAAAGCTGGTTTGTGTTTAATTCAGTATGCTTAGGTATATGTGTGTGTTAGTAGCTAGCAGTTGCATTCCTGCAGCTCATCACCACTACATTCCCATTTCTCAATTATGGTTCTCTATTGCCTCCTGTACCCATCACACACCAGAATTTCTCTGCAAAATGGTTGCTTAATTATATAACTGCTCTTCTCCTTCTTTACCTAACTAAACTACATTTTTCCTGTGTTCTTCTGTTGGACAAGACTTTTAACTTACTTTCTACCTTCTTTTTCACTTCTTATATAATTCTCTTTTCCTTCTTAAAAACATTGTTTCAAATTAGTACCAATATTTGGTAAACTATTTCTTTTATTACAATAATATTGGTTGAGAGCCTACTACTTGAAGTAACATTTTTTAGATTTTTGTTTCTATGTAAACAAAACATCCATTTGAAAATATGAAATTTAAATTCTTGAAAATAGCTTTCAACATAAATTAAACAAAAAGATTTGAAATATCCAAGTTGAGTTTAATATAAATAACATGAAGATGAGAATGGAAAGAAGTGCATGAGAACTGAAAAGAATTTAAGGCAAATAATGAAACAAAAAAATTATAAGAAAATGTATGAAACTCTTTTGGATAATTAATACAAGAATCCAGTCAATAAAAATATGGATACAAAATTTATTCTTTTATTTTTGTTTTTACAGAAATTATCAACAATTAATGCTTACTTTTTTTTCACCCCTAAAATGTTATACAATTATCTTATTTATAGATAATTTTCAACAATTATTTCTTTATAACTAAAATCTATAGGATTATACATTGCATCTAAGAAGACTCACTTGTCTTTTACACAAAAATACATCCACAATAACAATTTTGTCTCACTGAAACTTTCCAAATTTTTTAAACTCCAGTTTCAACAATGCTGCAAATTCCATTCTGATTCTTTAATAATAACTTTTTTAATTTTTATGAATTTATGGAACTTGCAGTGCCTAACTCAATTTATAATGAATTTGAACTTAACTTCTTTTTAATCGACAACCATAAATATTCTATCTTATTAAATAAACTCTTTGATTACTAGTAAACTTCTTCATTGATGTTTACTAGAAACATGGAAATTTATCAACTTTTTTTTTACTTGTTTGATAAGTTACTGCTATTTTTGGGATATATTGAACCCGTTTTATTAAGTTAATGGAAATTACCGACCAAAAAAAATTAAGTTATTGAAACAACTCACATTCTAGGACTTAGATGTTTAATTTATTTGTTTTCTAATTATTTAAGTTAACACCTCAATTTTCTGTCATCCCATTTTTAGATTAATTGTTAAAACATTTGAATTAACCAGTCTATCTTAATTGTCTCATTTATAATTAGTAAATAGGTGAACTGTTAGGGACACACTAATGTACATATGAATTACACTATGGCATTTGCAACAAACAAAGACGATACATATTCAGATTAACAAATAAAAACAAATAAAAAATGTGTCACGTACTAATAATTATTTCCAGCAGTTAAAGTTATTTGATGGATAAATAAATTATTTGTATTCCTATGTTTTACTGAGAACATAAATAATTTTCACATTAATAAATTATTTGTATTTCTTTAAGCTTGAACTATGGATAATGCCTATTCCCATCTACAAAAAAAAGTCACCCATACTGTTAGGGTTTTAAGCAAGGTACGCAATTTTATTCCCGCACAAATAAAGAGAATTTTCAAGATCTAAAATATTTGAATGAGTTTCTCTATAATACTTGAAAAAATAATATTAAAATTAACTTTATCATTAATTAAATGTTTGCAGACACGCCTTTAAACTTGTCAGTTTTATATCATAAAGAAGAACTTTATTATTGAGGCAAAATTGGTAATATTAAATTCATAGTTAATAATAATTTTTTTACTCTATTAAATAATATTATTAAAGTAAATTATGGCATTTAAAATATTGTTCATTTTAGTTTTATTATAATTTTGTTTTTAGACAAATATATAAAAATGTGTATTTAAATTATATTTGAAATCAATTCTTAAGTGATATAAGAATTATTGAACATATCAAAATAATACCCAATCAAAATATATAAAAAAAAATCATCTTTAAAATCATTTTTATGACTATCCAAATTGTTTGAATCTTAAATAATTATCACTGTATGTTTTTGGATGCAAATAACATATCTCTAAATATCTGATAGAACGTAGTACAATCATCATCAATAATAGCTTAAATTGCATTAGTGACCTATGCTCTTGTGATAAAATTCAACGTTTTATTACGAGAATAGGGGAGTTTAGAACTTAAATTATTGGGGAAAAATATATGTTGATGTTGGATGGTGGAGGTGCTAAACATTACAAATATTATTTGGCCAAAGACCATTCTCAACCGCATATGAGACTTTAATTTCACAGAAATTTTGCAATGTTGTAAGAAGAAGCCTTAATTTTGAAGTAGAAATAGGTGAATGAGATTATGAAGAAAGGGTCCTCAAAGAAGGACCAAGACAACCCTCACCATCTCTCATCCTCACACACGGTAGCTAAACCATCAACTTCAATTTCCATAGGCTACACCATAGACCACAAAAATCAATACGTATCTTCTCTCAAATTTTTAAGATTTTAAGTATTCTTTATTTTAATTGCTTTATCTTTTTTCAAAATGTTTTATCTTGATAAAAAAAATTCAATATTATATTTCAAATTTTGCATCGATAAAATAATTCAATTCTTATTCTGTTTTCAATTGTTACCGATACAAAATTTATAAATAAAAAAAATAAGTAATGCGGATTATTTATTTTAGGTTAATAATTCTTATAATTTTAATTTAAATATATTAATTTTCTAAACAATATATTACATTAAAACATTATGAAACAACTAAAATAAAAACAATTAAGTTTTTGGTAGGAGTAACCTTCAAGTCAAAGATAATGTTTTATTAAAAGACTTTGTGGTTTCAAAAAGAGACATTCAATGGATACATGTTTTCTCAGCTAATTATTTTCTGTCTCCTTGAGAACTTCTTGTTTTTTCTTGAATTGTCTTCATTTTCTTGATCCTGTAGAAGATTGGATGGAATTGTAGATACACTCCACAAGTTTATTGTTAAATCCTAAAACATGTAAAACATTCCTTTTTGATTTGTGTAGAGATATTATGACAAGTCATCTCAATAAAAGTACTAATAAATATAGGAAGTGACCTGTTGATTGAAGTTTCCTCTCAACAATCATTTAAAAAAAATCAAGATAAAAAAGTTGAGTAATTTTCAAGAATTAAAATAATCATACAAAAGGTTTTGTAACTCCTAGAAATGAATTCTCAAAAATTGTCTTAAATCTTATAAAGACAGTTTTTTATAAAATGAGTATACTGTCAAATTCATGATTAAACTCCCACTTAATCAGTTGATTTCACTTAAATTGAAATCAAAAGATTTCTTCCAATTTTTAACATGTTGAAACTCTACAATAATACAGTTTTGAAAAACTTTTAGAACAATTTAAAAAAAATGTTTCAAACAATTTTATTAAAAGAAATATCAACATATTCAAAGTATGTAAACAATGCACAAAAAATAATTTTAAAAATTTTATAATATTTAGATCAAGATTGTATCTTAAAAGACTTTGGAGGGAGTATTTTCTTTGTAAATCCTTATTTTTTTAAACAAAATTTTATTTGATGGTTTTTTTTTTATCAAATTTTATTAAATATGAGTTTTTTTATAAATAGTTTAGATTTACCTACGCGTGTAAGTTTGCTTAATTTTTCTTGTTTACGAAAATATTTATCTAGTCTCCTCATTTATATATTTTTCTTTCTTCTTTTTCGTCGTAATGATGTTTAACATATTATGACATTTATTTAAAAAATTGCAATATTAAAAGTAAATCATTCAACGAAATGTAAAAAGAATATATATATATATATATATATATATATATATATATATATATATATATATATATATATATATATAATTTATATTAGATAATAAATATATTACGTATCTAAAGGGTATAACCGTCTTTGAAGTATTCTTTCGTATTTTAACTATACTAATTAATATTTTTCATTTATACTCTCAATATATATATATTTTATGGGCAAAGTTAGAATTTATGTGAAAATGTCTTATAAACATGTCTAGATCTGTCATTTACTTATAAGGTACTTTAACTAAACAATTTTACTAAATACTTACACTTTAATAGGTTAACTTAATAGTTTTTACTTACCAATTACCAACTTTAATCTATAAACATCTTTATCAGCTTTTGAACTACTTTGTCAAAGATGGCTTAAATATTCTGGTTATGGTAGACATGTCATTCCAGGTAGTTTTTAGCTTTTTTGTTTTTTTTTTTACGAGCTGTAACTTGTTTGACTTTTTTTTTTTTTCTCCATTCATTCATATGGCATGATTTTACTACTTTTAACATTTTTTTATAGAAGATAGAATCTTTTACTTTTTAATCTTTTATTAAATAACATATTGGCAATTATAAAATAATAATAACAATAATTTTTATTATTATTTTGATACTATAATACATCATCTATTTTAAATTATATTTAAGGATTACACTTCAAAACATTGGTATTAACAGATAGTATATATATTTTTTAAAATATTATTTTATATTACATTGTGTATTTATGACACTATTGTATTTTTTTAGCATTAAACTTCAAGATACTTCAACTATTTACATTAAATAACATAATATAATATATATATATATATATTTAAAAATATGTTGTTTTTTAATTTAAATAGAAATACAAAAATTGAAAGTAAAATAAATGTAACCGAAATAATTATCTATAAATATAAATTTGTAAGAATTTAAAAGTAATTAAAAATTAAAATTAGAAATACCTTCAAAAATTATAATTAAAATTTATATATACATCTATAGTTATTTCATGTTAAATTTCTCACCACTCCATCCTATGATTTAATAAACACTCACCTTATAAATTTTTACCACCTTAAAATCACTATTTTCCTTTTCATTCTCTTCTTTCTTTTATTTATTTTTACAATAGTTATATAACACTTAAAAGTAAATTGTAAAATGATACAATTATCAAAACTTTATTTATCTTTAACTATCAACTTTCAGCAACGAGCTAATTTGTGAGCTTGTAACTGGAAACATAACAACTAATTAAGGTTGTCATGATTATAGAATCATGGAGAAGCAAGTATTTAATATGATACGAACAAAAGATAATATATTGAAACTAAATTTGTTAAAAAATAATTGTATAACATAACACCAAAATTGTTATCTTATTCTCATGGTGAACTATGAAAATTTCTTGAAAGAAAACGTTGTACAAAAAATGATCTTTCTTATAGTGATAGTTAAGACACCCGAGCAATTCACACATGCAATCCAGTTATGTATAACTTTGCTCTCTCAAGACTGGTTTCACCTACTGGATCAACTACATGCAATATAAAATTATCAAAATGAACCAACATTCACGTTTTATTGAGAGCATAATGAACTAATAAACCCAGTAGGAGCATAAGGTATGATAAGATGAACAAGGAAAAGGTTTGTCAAAAATCTGAATGGAGCAACAAAGCCTGTGTAAACTTTTGAGCAGCAGATTCGGGCAAGCATATGCACACAATCATGGAAGCATCACCAGAATCAGGTTCTCCTTCAGGTAGAAAGACACAAACTTGAGGGGTGGGTGTTAAATCTATAGGACCAGCATAGAGTGGCCTACCCCACCCAAAATCTGCACAGTTGTAGATGGAGAACCTAGTCCATTGAGTTATGGTTAGTTTGCCACCAAACTCAAGTTGCCTTGGCCTATCCACTTCAACATAATCCACTGTGGATCTCAAATACTCCTCTGACACATTCTGTCTCGCCTCTCGAACCAAAAGGGTTGTCTCTGGGAGCTCTCCATGCACAAGCTCAGACACAGTGCTTGTTGTGCATGCAACACACACCACGTTGCCATAAAACCCTTCTTTCAGTGGAGGGTTTCTCAGCTTGTGCCGAGCATTCACCGAAAATGTTAACCTAAGCTGGTAGTCTAGTGGCCTCACGTCAAGAGCTTTCACCCAGGATCTCCAAATATGAGCTGCCATGGCATCAAAAGTGGTGCAACCTGCAGCGTCATAGGGCTGAGCAAGAGCTTTCACGCGGTTCTGGAACTCGCGCTTGATCCTGTAACACTTCTGAACCGGTTTGGTTTGCCACAGTGTCATTGTGAGGTTGGAACCCTCTTCAATTCTCATGAACTCCAAGTGAGGAAACTTAACCACTGGTGGGTCACGTGGCCTGAAAATTTCCCTGTCCCAACATGGCTCAGGGTCTATAACCAGCATCCCTGTTCTTGCAGTGGCAGCCCATGCACCTAGGAACTGCATGGCTCCCATGCCGTCACAGATGCAATGGCAAAGCCTCAAACCAAGGCTGAAGCCACCACAGCGGAAAAGGGTAACCTGAGCAATGACTAGTGGCATCTCAAGGACTTTGTATTGTTCTTCATTGGGAAACTTGAAGATCAAAGGCTCCCAAGCCGGGTTTGGAGCTGTGAGGTCTCCTAATTCAGTTAAGGCAATGTCAGATCGTGCCTCAACAATGAGTGCTCCTTGCTCCGGTCCAAAAAACACTTCTAGTTTACCATTCCTGGTCTCTCTGAGCCTGCCTGATAAAGGGTAATAAGGCACTAAAACATCAGCGAGAGCACATTGTAGTATTTTTGTGACAGGTTTTTGGGAAGAACTCGTGTTGTCTAACTGATAAAAGTACACTGTAGGTGTAAAAACACGAGCTCCAATCATGTCATCGAGATTGGAAAGGTATAGACTGTCACCAGGTTTAACAGGAATAGGCCTTGATGGCATGACAGAAAGCATTCTATCAATGGTTACAGGAATGGTCGAGTGGTGGAGATGGAGCTCTTGAACCCATGGAGAAGCCATGAGAAAGTTCTCACTCAGGTCATGTGAAATGGCTGCATTAATTTGTAGATATAATATTTGCAGAAGCATGCAAAGGTAGTTTGTCCGGTAAAGAAGAAAGATGTAAAGAGACTTCAAGTACATAAGACTGAGTTCATGAAGATTTGCAGGTGTGATGTTGGTGACAGATCCGATTTACCATCTTTGTATGACACACTTATTGCTTATACATAAATGCATAATCCTTTATAATATTTTAGACTCATTATGCATGAACTCTGTTATCTTCAAGGACAAGAATTTTAGCTTTTCTTAACATATATATGAAATACAATAATATGTATAGTGACAGACATGCAGAGTTATTCTTTTCCCACCTCATAACATAACAAATTACCAACTTCACCCTATAATAACATGTCAAAATCAATTTAAAGTTATATTCCAGAACTATGTAATCCGAAACTATATGAAACATAGTATGTAATTCAGAATAATTATACTTTACATTACCTAATCCATTTGGATAGTTTTAAATTACAATCCAAAATATATTAAATTACTTATTTCATAATACAGTTTAAAATTGATTATTAGATATTAAATAATCCTATTTTAGACATAATCCAAAACTATGTTCTGAATTTACCCAATGAAAAAAAGTTATTTGATATGGAAAATCGTATTCCAGATTCTCTAATCTCTTTTAGATTATGTAATCTTGCTTCAGATTACGAAATCATTGTGGAGCATGTAATCTATAACCTTATTATAAATTACGTAATCTTGTTCTATATTATGTAATCAAGTTCTAGATTATGGATTACAAGATCATTCTAGAGTATATGTAATTCATAATCTTGGTATAAATTACATAATCTTATTTTAGATTATATAGTCCTGAATTATATTTCATACTATCTAATTTGAATGTACTATATTAGTGATTTGAAATATATTATGACAAGGCATGCTGGTTATTTTTTTTATATCATGGTAAAATAAAAGCATGGAAATGGAGGAAGAAATAGTCGAAATTGGTGACATGCTAAAACTTAGAGGAAATATATGAAGAAGTTTATGGCGAACGTAACGCATCCAGCACTTCCATAATCGTGCAGCCTCACACTCCACAAATCCTACCACCAAACCCTTAAACTCCTGAAATACCATTCTTTTTTTAGTTTTTTACAACAAGAACTAAAGGGGTGGTTTTAGTATAAGAATAAAAATAACTTTAACTATGAAAGGCTAAATGAGTAACTGAATATACTTTCTCCCATCAAATATGCATTTCAAAATTAAATGGAACCATGGAACCAAGACTAAGTGTTATTTTGATATTCACTTCATTCCAGTACAAAATAAAAGCTTACTTATAAAAAACTCTCCAACACCTAAGTAAGCAAGAGATAAAGAGATAAAAACATAATATAAAGTAGAAGACATAGTATGAGTTCAAGATATATACTACTCTCTAATGGATAGATTATTGTATACACTTTTCGAAATTATTATTATTATTATTATTATTATAAAAGACTTAAATAATGACAAAAGTTATCCTTTTTAAAAAAATTAGTATAATAGATATTATTAAAAATAATTGATGTTGTTAAAATAATCGAACTTCTAATATATAAATAAGTACGAACAAATCTCACATTATAAATTAATTTTATGTAAAAATAGATTAAATTTAAACTAATCTTTTAGTAGGCCGTTACGTAATTTGATGGATGGACACACGTGAATGTGTGAAGTGGCAAGAGCAGATATACAACTCAAATTATCCCTTCAATCTCCAATTCCCATTGTCACATGACTAACTTTCAATCTTAGGATTCAGATTACTCATATTTTTCATCATATTGAGTCTCAATCACATAAGAATGACCTGTCTTTCCATTTTTTAAGATAAATTTCAATTTTCTTCCGGAGGAACTTCGGAAATTTGCATAATTTTATCTAATTTTATTATCTATTGTTTTTGCTAGTATACATTTCCAGAGTTGTAACCTTATTCCGTTCACAACTTTTCTTTCCCTGTTTCCATTTTTTAAACTGTTACTTTGGATTTGTTTAAAAACGATTATACTATTAAGAGTATAGGAGCAAGTAATACTTAGTCAAGTAGAAGAAGAAACAATCTGAATTCTAAATATGGCGTAGCAAACAGCAAAGTGTCCAAAACTGAGAGTATTAGAACTCCCAGGATTATTCAAATTTACATAACGAATTTGACGACATCCAATCCAACTCCTAAAACTGACACAAAAAATAAATCTCAAAAGAAAATTTAAAACACTCTACTATTTTTGAGCTAGAACAAAATCATGACAAAAATATAAACCTCCAGTGTTTTCTTTAGGATGCCAAGAAGTCCTTCATGTAGCAGCAAAGATGAACTGCGAGCTATCATCACAGGAAATTGGCAGCCACTCTGTGATGGATCCTTCTGTGTTATTATAGCCAAACCAGAGAAATCACAGCCCCAATCCTGTTGGTTATTTACTTGATAATACATATTGAAGGCATAAGATGCATTCCCTTGGACACTAAGACCATTACAAGTAGAGCCATAGCCAAGGGAAGTGCAATCAGAAAAGGTACAAGCATAGTCAATGCTACCAGCCAATTTATCAAAGTCAGTAACATCTGGATTCAAAACACACCAACTCTTTTGCAGGTACTTTATACCTTCCACAGGGATAAGGCCCTTTTCCTTGTGCTCACCTGTTAAGTCTAGTTCATACTTTGGCTTCCCATCAAACTCAAAAACCCCCCAATGCCTCTCAAAGTTCCCAGGAGCAACACTTTTAATGTTCTCATCAATGAGGCTGAACAAGTACAAGTCAATTGTGCCTTTCCTTTTAGGGGTACCCTTGCCACTAAGAGCATGTTTAAGCAAACCAAAGTTGAACCTCCTTGCACTCTTGGCATTAGCATTCTTGTCACCATCTGTTGGCCACCCAATTTCCCCAATTATAACCTTCATGTCAGGATATCCTGCCTTGTCTAGAGCCCACAGAAGAGTGTCAAGATTTGCATCAAACACATTGGTGTAAAGTGCCTTACCGTCCCTAAGAGGCTTGCTTTTTCCATCAAAAAATGCAAAATCAAAAGGGAAATCTTCGTTGCCATAAAGGCTAAGAAAAGGGTAGATATTAACTGTGAAGGGTGCATTGTTTGCATACAAGAATTGGATTATCTCAATAGTGAGGTCTCTCACTTCAGGCCTGAAGTCACCAGCTGATGGCACCGGATTTGAATCAGGTGAATAGTAAATATCAGCATTGAATGGAACAGTGATTTTGACCTTGGAACTCAACCCGGCCTTATTAAGTGATGTCTGTATATTCTTTAGTGCTGGCAAAGTTTTCTTCTCAAAGGTACCATTATATGCTTTAAGGAAAGGCTCATTACCCACAGCAACATACCTGCATATCATATACATACCAAGCATAAAGCAGAGTGAGGAACAGCTAATAATGTTAAAAATTTACCTGTAATTACTTGTTTGAGTGCTTTTATTATTTCTCTTATCTAAATTGGAGTTTCATTTAGAAACCAACCTAACAGAGAGTTAAAAAAAGTGCAACTTCTTTTTATTTCCATTTGTGTAAGAAAACAACAGTAAAAGTTGCATACAAGTTTTGTTAAAGGATTTGACAAATTAATTGCAATGTATAATGACTTGCATGAAAATGAAAGAGGTCAAGAATTTGATCAAGAAAAAGGAAAGATTAGTATGATCTCCAAATAATAGAGTAACACAGTACTTAACTTGATTTTTACGCCACCATTGAACAAGTAACTTTTGACATTATCATAGACCCAAGAATCTGCAGCTTCAGGACTGTTACTTATCTTTTCCAGCATGTTGTTGGGTATGGCAACCATGACTTGGATATGGGTCCCCGCAAGAGCTGCCATAATCAGTTCATCCGCATCAAAGAGCTTCACTTTGGTGAACCCATTTTCCTTCAGCATCTTCACCACCTTCTCCGGTGGAAGTTGGTGGGTTGCCATGGTTCCCCAGTTCACGCCAACCCAAGCAGAGCCACTAGAAACCAAGGTTGAAAAGACAAGGAGTGCCACTAGATGACCACACTTTGGAACCATTTCTCTTCACTTTTTGTGGATTTAGCAAAGTGGGTGTGAGCCAAGTGGAAGAAAATCAGAAGGGAATGTGTGATTTTAGCGAGCAGAGTTTCCATATATAACGAATTTTGTGTAGTGCGTGTGTTTCAGTGCTTCACCAGACTTGTTAATGCTTTTTCTAAATTCCATCTACCACCAGAGTTGTTCCACATTGTTTTTGGAACAAATTGTTCGTGCATATATAAAGCATTAGAACTGAGTTATGAATACATTGCTTTTAGAGTTTTTTTTTTTTTTTTTTTTTT
>Ga0209489_101848_pt1 | contig 43549 bp, 17 predicted proteins | sample SiratrowhiteBW_FD_187527 | JGI IMG/M metagenome (GOLD analysis project Ga0209489, IMG submission 187527) | Root nodule microbial communities of legume samples collected from California, USA - Siratro white BW (SPAdes) (version 2) | ecosystem: Host-associated > Plants > Roots > Nodule | place... | reverse complement strand
AATTAATATATTTTATAATAAATTAAATTTATTTTAAAAATAATTATTAATTTAATATTTTCATAAATTTATTAAAAATATTATTAATTATATTAAATAAATAACTTATATTTTATTTTTAATTATATAATTATAATTTTATATATTAAAATAATTATTATTTCTATCACATCATTCACAAATTTTTATAATTTTTTTTTTAATTTTATCATCTTTCTCTTAATCCAAACAACTAAACTTTTCACACACTTTTATCTTAAATCAACTCAAATTCACTTTTTCAAATCCTCTCTCTAATCCAAACACACCCTTTAAGGTATTAATATCAACCCTCTTGATTAATAAGATTGATAATTATAGTCCTAACCAAGAATAAATCAACTTATTACTATTTATATAAACAACAGAATACTACCAGAAATATTACTATTGTCTTTTTTCTCTTTATTCCTACAGATTTGATTGTGAAAAAAACTTTTTACAAGAACCTTCGACTGACTTTATAGAGAAGTTTTGAACATGAAAATACTCTAAACAAATGTGAAGAGACATTTCTAGTAATGAGAAAACAGTCTTACAACATATCAAATTTCTCTATATATCAATCTTATTTTTATCCAAAATACTTGTTTTATTTACAAAGAAACTACCCTAATTAGTTATGATATTCAAGTTTCTTGCAACTTACCAATTTTGCTTCTATTTAGATAACTTATTTCTCGAGTATATAATCATTTTTCGATCCTTCGAAAAACTTCTTCTTTTTAACATTTTCATAATTTTATTGATATAAGGATCTCATTCTTCTTTTACTGGATGTACTTCACTTTGTCCTATCTAGATGCTTTTACCTTATAATTATTTATTTTAAATTGACATTCCTTTTACAAAATAAAAATTATCTTTGAAAATCCAATATTAAGTTTAATTAACTCTCGGTATTCACTTTTGGAAAATTGAATTTTGACATCACATTTTCCTTCGTTTTTACTTTCTACACAGACAACACCCTCATAAATTGATGATCGATGCATACAGAGAACCAAAATGCAAAAAGAAAAAGCACATATATACTAGAGAAAAGAGTAGCTTCAGACTTCAGAGAAAAGAATTCGATGGCTTGAGACCCGAGAAGAAAGAAATAAGCAAAACTGAGGGAGTTATAGAGTCATAGAGAAAAGCATTAGTATTAAAAGAAATTATGAGTGTTAATGGTCATTAATTTTAATGGGTAGTGTTGATAGTAATATTTTACCAGCCAAAATCTAGTAGCTAATACCATATACTTTAAATAATAAATAGAGGCCATTATTTTAGTGCCACTAATTGCTTTTTGTATTGGCTTGAAGCATTATTTGTTCAGATAACCTAAACAATATATATATCCAAACCTCGTGGAACCAAAGTGTAACCTACTCTTATTTTAAATACACCAGAAATAGTATTTTGCTTTTGGCTTGAAGCATTATTTTTACTACATTATTGTGTTCGTTGGACCATTCATCTTTGTACTACTTTTGTAATAATAATCACCGGAGACAAGATTTTTCATTTGATTTGCTATGTCATAAAAAAATCATAAAAAAATCATTCAGCCCTACACTTTCTAATCATATTATACATTATTTAATCGTATGTCTCTATCCTTTTTAATCGATTCACATTTTTAAGAAAATTAATTGGCTTAGTGGATGATAATAAATTTGCCCATAATTTTTATTATTTTATTCTAAATTTATCCTTAATAATTTTTTAAACTAATCTCCTCTTTCCATTTAATATATTTTTAAATTAATCTCTTGAGAATAATGATACGTAAATTTAATACAAATAAAGTGGTTTAGGAAATAAAATATACACATTAAGAATAAAGATGTATAATTAAGACCAATTAGAGGAGTAAGATTTTATTATACTCGTTATACTTATATTTTCAAGTCATATGGGATCATTTTTTTTTTAAATAATCTTATAAATAGTATGCAGGAAAATTATTTGGTGGCCCCGGGTCACCATAAGTTTTATGGGACCAACCTGACATATATTTAAGTTTCAAAATTTAAGATAAAACAATTAAAGATATTTAATTAATATTGTGTAATGATTGGTGAAGACTATAGGTATAGTGGTGTAAGAACACCTAATAATTTATCGTGCATAATTTAGATAAACTATTATAAGAGCTAAATAACAAAGCATATTTTCAAAGAACATTATTACTAAGTTTTTAATTTTCTGAAATTATTTTAGTATGTGTAAGGCTGTTAAAAAAATTGAAGTGATCTAAATTGATAATCAACTAAAATGAATCACATAAGTGTTCATAAAAAGTCTGAAATGAATTACTTTTTCTTTAACTTCTAAAAACTAAATTCTCCTGAATAAAACTTATTAAACTCAAATATAATTTATGAAATTCAAAAATATGCTTAAAACAATATGTTAATCTGTAAAAATTCAATTAATTCAAAGTAATTGTCACTCAAATTATAATGCAATGTATTTAGTCCAAATAATTATATATTTCAGACAATACTTCAGTTCATCTATATATTCACCCAGCAAGTGACAAATCAGTTCCAAAGCATTTTCCCTGAATCTTTGGGCATTGGATCAAAGAGTTGGTAGCAATTGTTGTCTCCATAGGTGAAATGGAAAGAAGGGTTGCAATTATCGGGGCAGGAACCAGTGGCCTTGTCGCCTGCAAATACCTTGTAGAGTTTGGATTTCATCCAACTGTGTTTGAAGTTGATGATGGCGTTGGAGGGCTATGGAGACATACTATGGAGTCCACCAAGCTCCAAACCAATAAGCTAGCCTATCAGTTCATGGATTTTCCATGGCCTTCTTCAGTCAAAGAAGATAATCCAAGTCACAACCAAGTGCTAGATTATCTTAACTCCTATGCTCAACATTTTTCCCTCATTCCTTACATTAGATTCAACTCCAAAGTCATTGATATAGATTATGTTGGTGGAGAGTCTAGTGAGGAAATGAAGTCATGGGAATTGTGGGGTGGTAATGGCAGGCCCTTTTGCTCCAAGGGAACTTGGCATATTACTGTGCAACATACCAAGAATTTATCCCTAGAGGTATCTATGTATAGTTTTTTTTTTTTTTTTTTTTTTTTTTTACTTTGGTAAGCTTAAAGCAAGTCTTGAGATTCTTGCATTCCCTAGTTAGCTATGTATGCATAGACATCATTTTGTTGAATGACTTGGAGGATAAGTTTGAGTTCAAATTATGAAAATAATGAAACATGTTTATTCTTAGATTCTTTTTATCATTTACAATGGTGTCTTTTGTTTTATAGTAATACTATACCAAATTGAACATTTATATGAACAGGTACATAAGGCTGAGTTTGTTGTTCTTTGCATTGGGAAATATAGTGGTTTTCCAAACATTCCTGAATTCCCACCGGGACAAGGACCAGAAGTTTTCAATGGCAAAGTTATGCACTCCATGGACTACTCCAATCTCGACAATGAGACTGCTGCTGAATTGATCAAAAGAAAGAGAGTTACAATAATAGGCTCACATAAATCTGCTCTTGATCTTGCAGCTGAATGTGCAGATGCAAATGGTGAGAAACTGTTTTGGTTTCAAAATTTTCTACTCAACCTGCAGAAGGATTTGTTTGAGTTCTGTCCTACATCACTAGCTACTTTATAGTACTTCTCAATGTTTCCCTTCTGATATTTCATTCCACAAATCACTTTTGTAGGAGCCATGCATCCTTGCACAATTATCCAAAGGACTGCCTACTGGTTTTTTCCAGATTTTAACAGTTGGGGAGTTATTGCTGGATTCTTGTATTTTAACCGCTTTGCAGAGCTTTTTGTTCACAAGCCAGGAGAATCCTTCTTTCTTAGCCTTGTGGCCACTTTACTTTCACCATTGGTAACAATAACTGACATATAAAATTAATTTTCCTGAAGTAAAATCAATTTAGATTTAGACAAGTTATCTGCATAAACTGATTTTAATCATTTTATATTCTTGTTCTTGGTTTATATTCTTATAAAGCTGATATTCCATTATTAACTTTCAGAGATGGGGAATTTCTAAAGTATTAGAAAATGTTCTGAAATGGAAGATGCCATTGAAGAAGTATGGATTGGTACCTAGTCACAGCTTTCTTCATGACCTCTCCACATGTCTGCTTGGAGTATTTCCTGATAACTTCTTTGACAAATTAAAGGAAGGAAGCATCCTCATAAAGAATTCACAAAGCTTTAGCTTCTGCAGAGAAGGTGTCATTGTTGATGGAGAAGCAAAACCCTTGGAATCTGATCTAGTCATTTTTGCCACTGGATACAAAGGTGATCAGAAGATCAAAAACATATTCAAATCCCCAATTTTCCAAGATTACATCTTTGGGCCAGCAACTTCCACAGTCCCTCTCTACAGGTCAGTCTATGCTGGTTTTCAACAATTTTTCTTCCACATGTTATTTACAAATTAACTAAATTTGTTTTTAAGAATAAAAAAAAAGCATTTAATTATTTTAGTGATATAAATATTCTAACCGTGGCCTACGTTGTTGCTTCAGACAAATAATTCATCCTCGGATTCCACAATTGGCAATAATAGGATATGCTGAGAGCGTATCGAACATTTTTGCCTCGGAAATGAGAAGCTTGTGGCTGGTGCATTTCTTGGATGGAAACGTTGAAGTGCCTAGTATAAGAGAGATGGAAAAGGAGGTGAAACTGTGGGAAGAGAACATGAAGCACTATGGTGGAACATACTTTTGGAAATCGTGCATTGCTAATTGTGGCATTTGGTATCAGGATCAACTTTGCAAAGACATCCAGTGTAATCCCAGAAGGAAGAATGGTTTTTTTGCAGAATGGTTTCAGCCTTACGGTCTCAATGATTACGTTGATCTTACTCGTAAATGAGAATTTGTAAGGATAATTTGATTTTGTTTGGTTGTTGCATCTCTTCAATAACCGTAATTTGAATGGGTCTTTACAATACCTTAATTTCTTTATTTGAATTTTATAATCTGAAAATTTAATATTAAGGTATAAACAAGTTTTATATATTTAAAATAGTTTAAAATTGACTGATTCTTGATAATAGATAATAAATAATACGTATTGGTGTATTTAACTATTTATTTAATATGAAATAAATATAAAAGTTTTTATGGAAGAATAATAAGTTCTGATGCATAAGACGGAGTTTAACAAAGTATAAGATGCAACATAAAATATTAGATAAAGTTTGATCAAAGAAACAGACGAAATCTATACAAAGAGTTGGATGTGTAGAGACTAAATCTACAAAACAATATGTATATGAAAAATAGACATAGTTTATACAAAGATAAAAAAAATATGAGATAAGAGATTGGACAAAGTATAAATTTATGAAGACAACACATGAGATAAAAAAGAATGGATAAAATTTTTAAGGGGAACATCATCCAAACATATTATGAAGATTGTTCAACAGTCATAAGTTAATTAAAACACATTTTAAAGTTGATTTAGATCCAAGTAAATCAACTATATGAGTTTGTATGCTAAATTTAGTGTTGTCAAAATGATAGAGAAGATTCAAAAAAATTTTTTTCCTTGCACAATACTAGTAAAAGGTGTCAAAGTCAAACATGTTTTGAAAAAAAAATTGACATAAAGACAAGTGAAAGCACACAAGATACAACACTTCAATTTAAGACATCTAAGAAAGGAAGTTTCATACATGTGTTACATAAATGTTGCTTGTAAAAGAAATTCACAACTTCTTAATGCTTATAGAAATAGTTTATTAGCATGACTAAGAGAGTACTTCATCTTTAACTTTTTCACATTTATGAAGTTAGCCTCTAGAGCAAGAAGTACTCTTTTTTATATCATCTTGTTGAGAGTTTTTCTTACAATCTTTCAAAACAACCTTTATTGTATTTCTAGGAACAACATTGTATACTCAACTATGAGTAACATTATGTACTTAGATAAAAGTAGTATTGTTTACTCGTGCTAAATCTCATGGAAGATTAGGAGATAATTACAACTGACTTTGTGTACTCATTGTAAAGCAGAAGTGTTAGTAAAAATACTTATAATCAAGTTTTGATTAGAAAAATCCTTTGAATATGACAAAAGAGAATTAGATGTAGTTTAGATTAGGGTGAACTAATATAAACTAAAAAGCTCACCATTATTTTCTATTGCTTGAATTATTTGTTTTTGGTCGTTTGTTTAACGTTTGCAAAAATCTTGTATTAGATAATTCCCTACCAACATCTATTAAGCTTATTTGTAAAAAGTTTTTTTTTTTACAATGTTTAATCAACTCTATTCAAAATCACCCCTTTCTAAAGCTATTTTTTCCTTTTAATTGATATTAAAGCTAAGCTCTTGGGATTAGCTCTTTACAAGGCAAAGAGAAGAAAATCTTAAACACCATGGAAAATAAAGGACAAATCATGAACAAATCTTCATTCTTCAATGTAGAGAATTTTGATTACTAAAAACAACAAATGATCGTTTTCTTTGAGTTCTTTTATATAAATGTGATGGACATAATGGAAAATGACAATCATGTTTCAATAGATGATTGCAATGAAATGCCACTAACAATTCATTGGACAAATGAACATAAACAAACATATTTGTCCAATTCCAAATCTTATAACTCTCTTATACGGGTGCTATATTTGAGGAGGTGTATTGCAAAGTCCATATATTTAAGGAACTAAGGAAATGTGGAGTACTTACTATAAAGTATGAGAGTTCATTAAGGTAAAAAGAAACAAACTTAGTTTACTTACTCTTGCATACAAACTATTTAGTATGGAAGAAAGCAAAAACATACAAAGTATGATTAAGATGTTTCAAATCATGCTAAATAAGCTTATTGGTTACATTGCGATGTAAAAGACGACCTCAATAAAGAAGATGGATGCTATAAAATCATTAGTTTTCTAGAAGTAACAAACGATATTGCGAAAGAAATGTCAGTCGATCATATAACTAACTTTATTTTTCATATCCACAAAAGATTACATCATAGAATAAGTAAAACCAAGTGAAACAAGAAGATCAAGATAGAGACGTAAGATGATAATCAAGAACAAATGCTCTATAATGTTTCTAGCTCAATGTATAGGTAGATACCAAGTTATGAAAATCCCATGACTCTCTTTTGAAAAAAATCATATTCAAACAACTCTAATACACCATTTCGATACAAATTTTCAAAACTATTATTATTTGTCAAACATCTCTAAACAGGTAGAATGGAAACAACATAACATATAAATTTTTTTTATTACCCCATAATGGCTAGCTTATAAGATTTTAATATTGTGTATCATATAAAATAAAATCATGAAAGAGATTTATTTTATAATATCAGTAACATAAAATCTTTTACAAAAATAAAGAGTTTATTCTAATAAAATCTTTTACAAAAATAAAGAGTTTGTTATAATCATCTTAAAAGTACAACATATTAAAGTATTGCAAAAGAAATTTTCTTAAAATAGTTTTAAACTCTATTTAAACAATTTTTTTAGAACTAACATTTTATTTCAATACATATATTAAATTTATATTTTATCCATTTATTTATAAATTGTGAATGTAGATATTAAAAACGCATTGTTTTAATTACATATCAAATATAAGATTTTAGTTTTCCAAATTTTAAATTTCAAAAAATTACTGGTTAAAAGAATAAAAAAAAACTAAAATATCCTTTTAAGAAGTATATCCATAAGTCTAACGTTATATAATAATTGATCTTAAAAGTAATTTATATGGTCATGTTTTAAGCTACCAAAACATTTGTTAACTATAAAATGGTAACGAAAATATCAAGATTCAAACTAAACAATAATATCTCAAATGCAATAATGAATATATTCTTTCTAAACACCCACTAGATCAATTCTAAAAAAAAAAAAAATCCTACATTATTAGACCCTAAAATAAACAAAGTTATGCTATTTTAACTAATGTAACATAAAAACAAGAAAATAATACATTTTAACACGTTCGTTATATATTTTATTAGTTTAATTACTTTTTTCCTAATATACATATTTGTTTTATTCAACATAGTCTCCTCGATTTTTAAAATTACGACAATATGATCACTTTCAACCAAATTAGCAGTAAAATATCAATAAATAAATATTAACAATTTTAATTTATGTATAATTCAATTTATATTCAATGTTATAATAATAATTTATAAACCTAACTACACAAAAGACCTTATTTTTGTATTTTCGAAAGTATAATGAATTGATATTTTATTAATAAAAGATAAAATAAAAAAATACTAATAAAGTCTGTTTTATTATTCATTGGTTGGTTAGAAAACTAAGTACTAGGGAATAAGTCATTGACCGATGATGATTTAAAACATAAAACAGAGTACAATCTCACCCATTTGTATTTTTTATTTTCCTGGTTTTGTAGTTTTTTATTTTTCTGGTTCCCAACTGAACAAGTTGGTGGAGGAAGAAGAAGGAAAAGAAGCAAAAGCCAGTGATTACCAGCCACTTTCTTCATTCTGCTGGAATAGCCATGTCCCTCGCTTCTTCTCCTGTCCTTCGTCCTCTGCATCAATTACACTTCCTCAAATGCCCTCGCTTTTCTTCCAAATCCCACTTTCGCCCTCGTCGCTTCCACTCCCTAACCCAAAGAACCATTCCTGCAATCTCCGCTGTTGCAGTGGAATCGGTATACATATACTTTCTTCATTTCATTAAGCTTATTGGTTATGATTCATATTTTTCTTAGGAACCCAATTTAATAATTATATGGTATCATCAGGGTTTAACATTTCAATTCTTTTTTCTCTGAAATATTTGGAGTTATTTTGTTATTAATTTTTCCTTCAGGAGTTGCGTACAAAGCAGGATGAATCAACTGAAGCAGACGTCTTTGCTTGCCCTGTATGTTATGAACCATTGATAAGAAAAGGCTCTCCTGGCCTCAATTTGTAAGTTGGTTTACGCATGACGGAATGTGTATTTGGTTCTGTGCTTTTCTAAAATCCAGTGTGGTAGTAATTAACCAAATGGTTTTTGAGCTTCAGGTCAGCAATCTATAGATCTGGTTTCATGTGTAAGAGATGTAAGAAGTCATATTCTAGTAAAGAGAGGTATCTGGATTTGACTGTAACTGCTGGATTGAAAGATTACACTGAAGTTCAACCAGCTCGGACTGAGCTTTTCAGGTATGATTGATGATATGACTCTAATTTATTGGAATTGACTACCACTATACCCCCTTGATTCTATTTAATATATATGGTTTGGTATTTGTGCTTGATGAACAATTATTATCACATGTTGCACATAGCTGTTTATCAACTATATCTTGTTATATGTCTAATTTTCCATGTTATTTTTTAGAGGATATGTTTTTTTTTTTTTTTTTTTTTTCCCTTTTTTTTTGTTTTTTTTTTTTTTTTTTTTTTTGTGGATTTTTTTTTTTTTTTTTTTCATTTTCCCATTTTTTTGAGTTATTTTAACATGTGCCACTAGTTGTGGTCTAATTCAGTTTTCTGCATGCAACGATTGTTTGGGAAAGTTCTTATCATGTCCTTTGCGTTTAAACTGTTATTAGGAGTCCCCTTGTTTCCTTCTTATATGAAAGAGGTTGGCGTCAGAATTTCAGGCAAAGTGGCTTTCCTGGTCCTGATGACGAGGTATGCATTCAGTGCCTGTCCCACAGTTGAAATGTTTCAATACTTGAAAAATGAAATTCATGTTTCAGGTACTTGTTCAAAAAGAATTTTGGCAGACTAGTGAACTTTGTATAAACACGCACACCAACACACACATATACATATATATCACAACAGGGTGGAAGCTGCGGTTCTATATTGTTCTGTTCATCTGGCCTACCTCGTAGTAATGCAATGCATATTAAAACTGTTACTGTTCATTATGATGCAGTTCAAAATGGCTCAAGAGTACTTCGAATCTGCCAAAGGTGGACTTGTTGTTGATGTTAGCTGTGGCAGTGGTTTATTTTCCAGAAAATTCGCAAAATCTGGAACCTATTCTGGAGTCGTTGCACTAGATTTCTCTGAAAATATGCTTCGCCAATGTTATGATTTCATTGAGAAAGATGACACACTTTCAACCGCGTATTCTTTTGGTCCTCCTGTATTTTATTTTGAATTTAATGCAGCTAAAGAACGAAATGTTCATTGTTTTTCTATTTGAGACCCAGATGCACTCAATACTGTTTCATTTCATTGTGTGCAGTAATATTGCTCTTGTAAGGGCAGATGTTTCTAGGCTTCCCTTCGCATCGGGTTCTGTTGATGCTGTTCATGCTGGTGCAGCTTTGCATTGCTGGCCATCTCCCTCTAATGCTGTAAGTGCTGTGTCTTTATGCGATGAACAGCAGAATGTTTGGTTGGGATAACCTTTTCACCAGACTGAATCACTGTGTGCGCATGTCAATTTACAGCACAAAACCAGTTCTACACACAAAAAGGCCGTGCCTTCCATTCACTCTTAAAGTGCATGTCTTCTCTGTATACCTAAGTACCGTGTATGGTTTATTTTGATTATTTTGGTTGAAAACTATTTTGGAGAATAATTGCAAAAATAAATTACTATTATATTTATCAAAATAAGCTGAATCAAACGTACTGACAAATCTTCTATTACTTGTAACACTATCTTTTGTATCTGAAGAGAAGAAACATGGCAAATTAGTTCCTGCAGCAGCCTCAAAGTGCTAATGCTGCAGTCGTCTGCACTGCTTCAAATAACTTACCCGTCTCCATATCCTCATTTTGTTTATAGTTATCCTAAATTTTAAACTAAATAATCACGAACCACCCATTTCCTTATTGGATTTCACATTTGTTGTCGAGATTGACTTTATCCTATGCATATTATTTGCATGTTCTTCCACATATTTGTTTTTACTCTATTTAAACATTTTAATTTTTATGACACTCCCAGTATAAACTTTTTATAGGTTGCTGAAATCACCCGGATACTAAAAAGTGGTGGAGTTTTCGTTGGAAGCACTTTTCTGCGTTACAGTTCATCAACTCCCTGGTTTATACGCCCGTTCAGAGAGGTAAACTCAAGCCGTGATTCTCTTTAATCTTTTGTCATTATAATCTGAAGTATCAAGGTTTTTCATGCTGAATGTTCATTGTGCCTATCTTTTAGTGTGACGTAGATTTCTGTATTATCTCCTAAGTTCATAAGTGAAATATCTGTTCTACAATTTAATGAGTTTACCTTGAAACCCAACCAAGTTGATTTAAAGGTCTTTGGGTTTGTAGAGAACTCCACAAGGCTATGGCTATTTAACAGAGGAAGAGATCAAAGACCTTTGCACCTCGTGTGGTCTTACGAATTACTCAAGCAAGATTCAGCAGGCTTTTATTATGTTTACAGCTCAGAAGCCATAAAAATAGGTTTGATCTGTTTATAATATTGATTCTTCTACTGCATTTTATTAATTCCTTCTGTATTAATTATATTATCTATAAAGAAATTGTAAATAAACCAGAAATGGAAAGGTAAAAATCTGGGTCTGATGTAAAGGTTCACAGGTTGGAAAATACGTCATGTATGATCCCTTACTGTATAACTGAATTTTGACCTTTTTTTTATAAAGAACCGAATAAGCGCCAAAAGAGAAATTTGGTTAGCACAGATCATGACAAATACGGCTTTTACATGTGACTTTGTGAGTCTCAAGTCCTTTCTTGTGAAACTCGAAAGGAGATCATGTACTGAACTATTTCTTTTATCAATTATGCTCGCCTGATAGATCTAAGTCCTATGTTATTAAAATTACTATTTGGGAAAGTGAGGAATAATTTTGTTATCTGAACATCAAATTTCTGCTTTTATTTCTTGCTTCAATTGGTTCCACTAAAACTTCATCCAATCAAGCTTCAAAGATTCCATCCATGTGGCTTTTCCGACACAATTTTTTCCTGACATTTTGGGAGCTGCATCAGCGTTATTGTCATCAAATGCTGTAATGGTTGTCGAATAAACTCTGCAGCATGTTCTCAGTGATCGTTACATTCAAACTTTAGAACTATATGCGATCACATTCCTTTAGGCAATAGAAAAACTAACAAGGCAAAATATTTTAGTGTTGCACAATAATAAATCAAGCAAACTGTTGTCTCTTAAAATTGACTTTATTGAAGGGCACAAGTCACAACCAGTAAATATCTTTTTTTACTTGAAAATAAGCAAAACAGATTCTATGTAAACAGAACTGATCTTATCTAAGACTGAACTGACTATAATCCACTATTTGGTCCTTGAAAAAGGACCTGCACGTGATATGGCCTTTAAAATAGGGCAACAAGATAAAATAGTACATGCGAGAGTGGTCATCAATTAAGGTAGAATAGCACCGGCCACTGCAGAATGATCCCCTCGTGCGGCTCATTTGCTGACTGCAGTTTATATCTGTCACAAAACTCTTCTTTTAAAACTATCTTTTATATATGAATAAATAAATATTATATATATATATATATATACCTTCTGCTTACAATCCTCTCAACTCAATGCATTCACCCACGAGTGTTGTACCGTACTCCACCTTTTTAATTTTGAGATATGAATACTTTTTGGCGGTAACAAAACCGTTTATTTTTATAGTAATAAACAAAATGAAGAAAGTTTGACCATTTTGATTTATTTTCTACGACCTAGGTAAATTTATACTTTTATTAAATTAAAATGATATAAAATTAAAAAATATATATAATTTTATAAAAATGATATTAAAAATATTAAAATAACATATATAGTTTTGTACAAATGTTATTAACAACAGTATGCAATTAATTATTTAAAATAAAATATTTAGTTATTTTAAAGTAGAGAAAAATGGTTCATTTATTTATTTTATTATTTTTATTTATTAAAATGTAAAATTATCCACTAAATCAAAAGAAATTATCCAATAGTATATCTCCTCCATATAATGGTATAACTAAAGGATTTAATTATTATTTTTTAAATAAGGGGTTAAATGACATAGAGATCAACTACTAAATTTAATAACTAACCCCATGCATTGGAATAAGGGTGCATTGAAACTTCATATAATTTTTGAAAGATCTAAATACGCTTTCAGATCTAACAAAATTATTATATTTTGATGTTGGTCTCTATACAAGTGTTTTTTTTTTTTTTTTTTTTTTTTTTTTTTTTAAATTTTTTTTTTTTTTTTTTACTTTAATCGTTTTAAAATTATTTATTTTCATCTTAATAAATATGAAAATTTTGGATTCATTTTTGATAATATAGTTTTACTTGATTTTAATTCCTTCAAAGTCTAAAGTCATTACTTTTGGTCTCTATAATATTTAATTTAAGGATTTAAAGTTCCTTTTTAGGATTATATGTTGACTTTGTATCATAGACACTTGTAAGTATATTGGGACGGTCAATTGACCTTTTGCTAGAGACTAAAATTGTTAATGAATATTACGAACAATCTCCAATTGGTTGTTCTCAGGGTCATTATTTGATTTTAAACCTCTTACTTTCGAAAAGAATTTCTAATATTAGTATATAAAGTTTGGTTTCTAAGGAGGTGGACGAATATGTTCAAAAGAGGCGGTTTCTAACTGAGTTTCTAATGATCATGATGATCAAATTCAATTATCTTGTAGGTCTGGTAGACTAGCAATAAATGTTTCTATAGTTATTGAAAAAGTCATTGAAATAACCTCTCATGGTTTTATTGGGATTAAGCTTAATATTACACTTTGCGATTTTGTTTTAACTCTTCTGGTTTGCACTTAATTATTGTCGGTTCATGTTCTATGGGGTGCAATCAGATGTTGGAAGGGTGAAATTTACTCAAGGCTCTTTTTTCTAAGTTTGAGGAGGATTGTAATTGATTTCTATGTACTAGGCTGATCAGATAGAACTAGAGTCCCGTAGTGACTCAGATAAGTTAAAAGAATATGTTCAGACTAAAATCTGAGACTAAGGAATGGTGGTTCCCAAACAATTAAAAAACCTATTAAAGTGGATACTACAAATAAAAAATATAAAGGAATTTGTGCACCTTAGGTTTTCTTTCTTTTGTTATTTTATTTTTTAACATAAAAGATAAACTTCTTTTAACTCTTTAATTGATTTTCTTTAATTTTGTTTTTTTACTTTTTCATATTATCTTTGTGGGTTGGTGTAATTGTTTGTCTTCTTTTTATTTTTTTTTATGGTTTTATGTTTAGCTTTAACGAAAAAAAAAAAACTTCTTTAAAGTTTAAAAGTCTAAATAGTGACAAAGTTGTTGAAATTAAATTTATATTTTAATATTATATAATATTTCAAGTAATAAAGTAATTACAAAAATTGAGAAATCTTAATTAAAAATTGTAAATTAAGATACATGTTTTAAATTAATATGTTATTTCTTATAAATTCTTCCAAAATTAAGAATTCAAGTATTTTTAGTGGTACAAAAGAAAATATATTGTTTAAAAGAATATAACTATAAAAAATTTTCACGAAATATAATCTGTAAGCTTAGTAAATAATGTTGTAAACTTTTGCATGGATATATTACATTACTGGTTTGATAAGTGAGTCTTTTATAGAAGATTGAATTTCCTTCTAAGCCTTTCAGTTGCAAAAAGCGAAAATAATTATATATATATATATATATATATATATATATATATAATATAAATATAATTGATTACATACTACATACTAATTAATGATAACTCCTCTGATAGAGTGATATGATAAAGATATTGTAAAAGATTCCAATCCATGTGATAATAACTCACCTAACCAAAAACACATCAAAAAGTTAAACATTTACAAACAATAATAAATTTAATTACTTAATTCCATTTATAGATATCAAAAGTTGTTAATGAGAGATAATCTAATAATACTTCTAAGGATATATTAAACCATCAAATTTTAAGAAATCATAATTAAAAATTGTAAACTCATATACATGTTTTTATTTATCTTAAATATATTAAAAATAGTTTTAAACCTAATAGAAATGAATCTAAGATAATCTGAGTTCCAGTTTCAAACATGTCCTATGCTTCTTAGGGTTTAGGATTAGAACCTACACATAGATGGCTGAAATTGGCGAAGAAATCAAATCAGGCATCATATTTCATTTGTTCTTGCAATCACGGGAACAAAAGCAAAACCGAAGGGTTAAAGCAGAACGAAACAAAGTAGTGTTTCAAAGCCCAAGAAAAAGGTCTTGGTTAGAGAGTAGAGACAAAAAGAGTAATTAAGGTCCTCAAAATTAGCACTAAATTAGGCCCTTAAACAATGAATTTGTCATTAGTTTTGGTGGGTAGTGCTAAATGTGTTGTCCCTGTCTGTGAAATGTTGGTTACAAATCCACATAATGTATATATTAAAGTACACACTGCTCAGTGATGATTGGTTTCACCGAGTGGCTGATTAGTGATTGATTCCCCAAAAACATGGCATTTCGTCTTACGTAGGCGTATTGTTTCACATTTTTGCTGCTCAGTTTAGGTGATATTGCAGTTCCTCTTCTGCCTCCACATGCTCAGCATACAGCACCAAAGACAGTTTTTGCTGCACTGTGTGGCTGAATAATTTGGTTTGGAACAACTTGATGATGTTTGTGATAGAATGGAAGATTGAAAAGCTTGGACAAGTCTATCTTCATTTGTCTTTTTCTTTTGTCTTATTTGTTATCCTAAACCTACAAAACTTGACACTTTTGAAATAATATATGTACATTCTAGTAATTGAAGTGTTATTTTAGAAGAAGTAATGGCTCAAGGGAATATTAGAGTTCATATTAGTTAAAAGTCACACAAAAAAAAATTATAAATTTATTATTTTGAAAATGTTAGAGTAAAGAATTGCATGATTTTTTTATATAAATTTAGTTACGAAAGATTTGCATCAAATATTTCTAATATTTTTATTAAAAGTAAATAAATCTTGTCATGTTAAAATTTGTTTATTCATAAGTTAAAAGGTTTATTGAAGAAAAATAAACTATATTTAATAATGAGTTAAACTATAAAAGATGTGAAAGTATAACGTTTGAAAAAAATAAAGAAAAATAAGTGAAAAATAAGAAAGTATTATTCACTTTTTAATTGATTGTATGTTTACAATTTCATTTCTCATGGAACATTACAATTGCATAAATTTTAATCCAAGAAATGTCAAAGTCACAATTGGGAGGGGTGACATAAAGTAGATCTTAAGATCTACCTAATAATGTAAGCAAAAATCTACTTCTAAAATCAAAAGAGACAAACAAGTAGATTAAGCACTTTAATGAACTAGTTCACCGCTTTCTAGTTCTAGTCAAAGTAATATATAGTAAGCTATGATCCTCTTTCTTCTTCCTCATAATGGTTCTAATATTCAAATACTACTTAATATAAAAATTTATATTAAATGATCAAAGAATAATATAAACAATTTTACCGTAATGAGTTCATTTTTCGTTAATTACAATTAGACTATTTAATGAAATATCTAAGGATTACCATGAAGTAAGAATTTTAATCACTAATTGTTATTTTTCTTATTTAAAAATCCTAAAATAATAATAATAAGAAGAATAATAATAATAATAATAATGACAATAATAATAATAATAATAATATTTATAATTATAATATTAATAATAATAGTAGTTGTAATTGTAATAATAAGTATAATAATAATGGTAACATGATAGAAAAGTTATTTTGGTTTTATAGTTATAAATTTTCTCAAGCTATTGTGAATGTGAATGATGGAAATTGAGGTCATACATATTTGTACACATTTGTATGATATATGTGCTTTAATATATAAAAATTTGTTTCTCTTTAATACATTTGAGACAATATATATGTTTATCTTTAATACATTTGAGACAATGTATGAGTTGTGCTTGTTGTGTGTATTAAATATTGATATTTATGTTTTAAAATAGATCCTTAAGTTTCACTAATAATCTAAGTCACATAATCTAATATATCAGGTGGTGAGAAGCTAATAAGAGAATTCATACACACTGGGACCTGCTATGAACACTCGGTTCTGAATGTGTGAACTTACCTTGACCCTTTCTCTTATAATTTTTTGATAATCTAAGTCTTGCATATTGGGTTAGATGTTAGTATCTTAATATAAGTCACACTCAGTTCTGAATGTGTGAACTTACCTTGACCCTTTCTCTTATAATTTTTTGATAATCTAAGTCTTGCATATTAGGTTAGATGTTAGCATCTTAATATAAGTCTTTCGTAAATACTATAAGCTCGTGTGTAGGTTTTATATGTGGTGAAATAATTCATATATGAAGTTTGTAACAATTGAAATTGGTGTTTAATGCTAAAAATGCAAAAGTCTAATATAATTATTATACTTTCCAATTTAAGTTACTTTACATTTATGTTATAGTACTTGTTTTTACTAAATTCTTTAGGGTGACATGTTTATATATTACTAACTTATCCTTATCTATTTTATTGTATTTTGAACTGCAATGATAATATCATATAGTTGAACGGATAATGAAACTATAATTTAAGTATTAAATATTCTAGTTTAAGACATATATATATTGGAAAGAACAAATTACAATATATTTTAATAAATTTAAAATTAAAAAACATGTATTAATTAAAAATATAGACTTATTATCTTTGTTAATTTTAATATAATTAAAAAGTTAATATTTTTATCTTGGTAAATATGATTTTAAATTGAAAATGTTTACTTAAGAAGTTTGTGCAAATCACGGGTTTAAAATATTATTATGAGTTATTCACGTAAAATTTCAATTCTAAACAAAAAAACATAATAACAAAAACACTTAAATCTACTTTGAAATTCCTGTTTTCGAACTTTCAAGCTGTTCATTGATTTCTAAAGTCATTGGAAAGCAGCGTCTCAGGGAAAAGCAAGATTGAAGTAACATCTTGGTCCACGAAAGACTTTTCTGCCACAAAAGTGATTTTTCAACCTTTGTTACTGTTTACTCATTGAGAAACTAGAGTTGAAATACCTTTTCCCAAAACAAAATTTGCATGGGGTGAATTTTATCATGAAAAGTTAAAAAAAAATATAAGAAAAAATAAATAATAAACTTTTAATTGGATTTGTGAAAGGATTTGCATAAATAAGACAAACTGATTTTGTTAATGTAGAATGATTTTGTTAGTTTGTCTTGTATAAGATATGACTCGCTAACTCACCGGTAACTCGCTTAAGAAAATTAAAATTTTATTTAAAAAAAATTGTTGATGAAGAATTGGATTAAATTGACATAGTGAAAATATACATTATTACACAAGAAAGAACAATTCTAACAGGTAAAAAACAAAATTTGTTATACTTGACTTGGAGGTCGTCATAACTGCATCACCTCATCAAACATAGTTGTTATAATATGGTTGTTAAATTATGTTCTTTAGTCTCAAGAACATTTGATGCAGAAGAACTTTCATCTTCCACTTTTTAATAATTATAATCTTACTTATCATCTACATTAATTTTGAATGAAAGAATGAATTTAAAATAAAAATAATACAATAAAAATAGGATAAATTAAAATAATTGAATTATCCTGAAAAAAATCACGCTTCCAACTAAAAATACAAATAATTGTTTTTATATTTTCACGCTAAAAAAGGTGATTTTTATACTTATTAAGGATTTGAGGACCAATATGCTAAATACTTATTGTGATACAATTGTGGTTATAGGGATGCTAAAAGATTTCTAGTCATTAAAGCAAGATTTGAAAAACATTGATTACTATTTTTCCACCATTCCAACTCATCCATTTGCTCCTAAAAATCAAAATCCAGAGTTGGTTCATCCAAATAAATGTCAAGTTAGTGTGCTTGCAGCTTTATTAGTTATTTGAAGCTTGCACATTTTTAATTTCTATTATGATGTAATAAGTTAGTGTCCATAATGGTCAAATGCAACAAAAGTTAAAAAATTAATGGAAGTACATTAAAGTAAGCAATTTACATAGGAAAAAAAAAAAGGCTTGGTTTAGAAGTAAATGAGGATGAATATTGTCCTTTATGCTTTCGAACATTTGATAATATTGTCAAGTTCCTTTCTTTTTCTAATTTCATCTCCCAAGTTAGTAAAGCAATTTTTTCAAAGAAAAAACCCAATGTTTCTAACTTCATTCTTGTGTCTAGATAATAATAATAATAATTATAATAAAAATAATAATAATTATATTATAATAAAAAGGTTAATTTAATCTAGTAATTAGGTAAAATTTATATGTTGATATATGATATTTGAGTTGGATTCTCACTTCAAAAACTATAAATTATATATAAAATAATTATATACTACTCAAAACCTTCAAGTTTAATCTATACCACTTACATGTCCCCTTAATCAAACTTCAAAAAGAAGAAAGAGAATGATCAAATAGAATATAGAAAAATAGAGACTTACTATGATGAAGAATCTCTGACTTTTTTTTTTTTATCTTCAAGTTGTTGCCAGCTACTAAAAGTATAAATGCGATGAAAAACAAATAACTTTAGAATTTATAATCTTAAAAAAAGTCAAATTTTAAAAAGATGATTTTCTAATTAAATAAGGAATGAAGTATTATAATTTATTTATACATTTTTTATTTTTTATTTATTTTTAAATTATATCCTAAAGAAAATTTCAGGTTTTATGAAGAACTTTTTCTTATCAAGTACATTATTCATATTTTGCTATGTAAAAGTGCCTGAATAAGTAATATTAGAAAAGTTGGCTATCTGCTCCAATTCTGTTCACGACAAAAGTTTGTTGTGTGATCTTTAAAAATTATCTCAACCTTTTCTAGTTCTTTTGTATGGATTGAAATCTTCATGTTTTTCTACTTTCTTTCAAAAAAAATTATTTAATGCTCTACTTTTGAAATAAAAAATTTAAATATTAGTAAATTTACACTAAATATAAATAAAAAAAATACGAATGAATTATAGCAACTTCTAAAATTCACATGGCTCCACTTCTAAAAGGAATTGGCAATGAATCACGTGACATTCCAATTTGTTTTAGTTTGTATATGAATTCGAATGAAGACATGCATCATTCTAAGACCAGTTGATGCAGTTAGAATATTTGTCTGACCTATTACAGTTCATTCTCCAATCTCATGTCTTTTTATTCCGAATCAGTGGCTAAAAAGGTGCATGCATGAACGCTCATTGCGGGGTTATATGATAAAGAGTCTCGGTTCACGTTTTGTAATTAATACTGAGGTTGAATAACAAAAGCCATGAATACAAAAAAATTCAAAAATTAAGAAAACTGAATAGAATCAAAATATTTCACATTATCATTTGATAAATGATTAAAAAAATGTACCTTTAATTATTTTGAGTGTAATATTTTCAACGATCATTTTGAATTCATCATACAAGGAAAGGTATCTTAAGTACTCAAGGTGATTTTTATGCTTTCTCGTTTAAATTCCTCACCTTTTTGGCCTATTTTCTAACATGATAATAATAAACAAAAACATGGCAGCTTTGTTCCATCAACGGTATTTAATTAATATTTTTTAAAATTTATTTCAATATAAAACTTTTTATATCGGTATCCAATCCTAAATTACTTTGCCTGACGAGATTAAATTTCATACTTACTTCAAAAGTAATGTAAAATTTCTTATATAATTTTTTCACACAGTGTAAAAAAAATTAAAATATAGTTTTATTTAATTTATTATGAAAAACCTTTTGCGGAAAAATATCTTTCGTTTATGTGCAACTTTAATATCCTTTTTGGGAATCTTTAAGTTTATTACTCTTCTATTTAGTTGCTGAGCCAGATTAACGTTGTCGAAAATAATATTTTTTTCTAATAAAATATTTCATTTTTAAATTCATTTTGCATGTTTATCTTTCCCTTTCTGTTATCAAATTTGTCATTATATGACTTTCCCATTTAACCCATTTATAAGGATTGAGGAGGTCCCTCACCAAGCAAACAACTATTGCCTCCTAAAAAAAGTTGTAAAACTCAAAAGGATGATATAAATTATCCTTTTCTGTTTTTGTTTTATATTTTTAGTGTACTTATACGGAGTACTATGTTAAAAACATTAAGAACTAAGTAAAGGTATTCTATTTGGTGGAACTTTTACATCGTTTATTGAGTATTCTGACAAAAGCAAATTACAGAAACTAGAGTGATTTGAAATTTCACGAGAAGAAAGCATCTCTTTTGCTTTTAAGTTAGAGATTTGTTTGTCGTATATATGTAAGCCTTTTCAAAATTCAAAAGAATTAGCCATTGAATCTTGGCCGAAACGAGATTACAAATTTAAATAAGTAAATAAATTGGGATATGATTATTTTATGAGCTTCATGGTCACTTTATTGAGCAAATATTGAACAGCCTCCACAAATTTCTGGCCGCGCAGGAATGTTTGACAAAGAAACTACCACTGATTATTTTCATTCTATCTAACACGGAAGGATCTCATAACAAACTCATAAGAGATTTTATTTAACTTTAAATAACTAACGCCTACTTTAAACGAGTAACACAATGTAATTCATGTCATATTTTGACTTTAAATCATGATTATCGTAATAATAATATTGAAGATTACTAACATGTTTAATGAAATAGTAACGAAGGTGAATGAAAGTCCTACAAAAGAATGTAAACTAAATAGGAGATTTAGGCAAGGTGATTCCCTGACATCATTTTTTGTTTCTTATAGTTGCGTAAGGTCTCATAGGGTTAGTAAGGGAAGTAAAATATGTAAATATAAGAGGCAATCTTAAGATAACAAGAATGAGACTAAGAGTCTGATCCATACAAGAGAATGGTGTTACATTCAACTCAAAACCTTAAGACATTGAGTTTGTGGGTCTTTTTTTTTTATATGTTGCTCAACTTTATCATTCTTACTCAATGTGAGACTTAGACTTGAACACCTAGCAATCTCACCCTCAAGTGAGAGTCTCTCTTCCACATTGAAACATTCATCAGGAAGACTTTCCATACAGGAACCAAATTGTACTCGTCTGAACCGGTTACACAAACTATCGACTCTAATACCACTTGCTGGAAAAATTGAGGAAAGAAATATCGAAGAGATCGAACAAGAATGTGAGACTTAGACTCATACTTGGATACAAGAGAATAATTATGCCACCTTCAACCCAAAATCTTAAGACATTGAGTTTGTGGGTCTTCTTTTTTATATGTTGCTCAACTTTGTCATTCCTACTCAATGTGAGACTTAAACTTACACTTGAATACCTAACAATCTCTCCCTCAAGTGAGAGTCTCTCTTCCACATTGAAACCTCTATCAAGAAGACTTTCAATATAAGAACCAAATTGTACTCGTCTGAACCGATTACACAAACTATCAACTCTAATACTACTTGCTGGAAAAATTAAGGAAAGAAATATCAGAAAGATCAAATAAGAATGTAAATACTTAACAAGAGATCAATTGTTAAAGAAATTAGAAGACATTTAATTCCAATAGACTAATAGTTTATTTATAAATGTGACATACTTTTCCTATGAGTTATCTTTTAAGAGCAGAGTCAGCTAAATATATTTTTTAACTTAAAACTAGTGAAATATTTCTAAAATTAATTATAAATATTTTATGAAAAAACTAATATAATATTTTATTAGAAGGATTATAGAAAGCTTTACAGGTTCAATTTTATTAGAAGTGATATATATGAAGAGAAAACTTGATTAATTACAATTAACGATTAATTAAATTTTAGGTTAGAGACGTCAATAAGGAAAAAAACTCATTTTAGTTACTATTATAGATCAACTAAAACTAAAAGTTGTATAGATATTTAAAAAATATAGTTTGATATTATACAAAATAGAAAAATATTCATATCATATTAGTACCAATTGGGTTTTGTTTTTGGGCATTTGAGCCAGTACTTAAATGGCGAAGAGCTTCGAATCCAAGTTTTGTTGGAACACATAAAACTTACATTTTTATCATAATAATAATAATAATAATAATAATATTATTATTATTATTATTATAACTATTATTATAGTTAAATTATTATGATTATTATTAAGAATAATAATTATGATATTAATAATAATTTTAACAATATATATTTAATAAGATAATAATAATATCATTATTATTAATATTAATCATATTAATAATATTAATAATAATTATTATTATTATTATATAGGAAAAAATTTATAAGTAATATTAGATTTATCTATAAATTTTTATTCGTATGTAATAATCATTATGTAATATGAAAATTTTTAGTAATGATGAGTTTTAAATTCTAGATGATTTAAACTTATCATGTATCTATGAAACCAAAATATAAGATGTTTATATGAAAAATATGTTAGTCTCTATATGACTTACTTGATATGAATATTTCGGAAGAGATTCCTAAATATATTTTAGTAAATATTTTGATATATGAATTTATGTGTGATCATAAATATATATGCACCCTTCTCGTGATTGAATTATAAATTTCATTGTTAAGATGAACTAATATAGAATTATAATTTTTTTTTATAGTTTACTCTCAAGTTTTTTTGTCTATGTGATAATATGTTGTAAATGTATTATGTATATAAGCAAACTTAAGTGTAGACTCTGAAAAGATCTGATAATGTTATTTTTCAAAAAACATATATGAATATATTGTATTATCAATAAATTTTATCTTGAAAGATTGAATTTTTTTTAAGAGTGAGCTTATTTCTCTCAATATTAATTATAAGTCAAAAATACTTAAACGTAATTTTTTAAGCTATTTTCACTCTAATTAGTGATTTAATCCCAAAAATACTCTTTACTAATTGAGTTAATGGTTATCTTTTTTATTTTTATATCAAGTTTTAATGAAGGATGCTTAAGAAAAAAATATAATTTTTAAGCGTTATTAGTAAAATTAAATATAAAATGCGACTCAGAAAGTTATATAATTTTTAACACATAATGAAAGATATACTAAAAAGTGTTACCAACATTTTTAATTTGTTATCGTTTTATGATTATTTTTTTCAGGTAATGTAAGAATTAAAAAAGTAAAGGGTATCTAGGTTGGTGATTTCAAAGGACTAATGTTTAACTTTTTAGGAAGCAAAGTGTTTCTCCTTTTTCTTTAGGACACCAATTTGATCCATTAAAAATGTTGCAATTGCAGCTGGTTCAAAGAGAAGTTGGGTTGTTTAACAAAAGAGCTCTTAAGCCAAGGAGATGAAGGAATTGTTTAGGAAGGCAAAGAGAAATGGGAGACACGGAAACAACGCGCACGTTCCTCTCTCATATCTTACCTTGTCTCTTTATCACTTTGCCTTTTCTCTCTCTCATATAATAACTTTCCCCTATGGACAAAATGGTGTCTACCTATTCAAGGAAGAATAAATATATGTCCTTTTCTTATCTTGTGATTCTCCATAAATACTCTTATTCCCATGCTCTTCTCCCTCTCTCTCTCATTCCTCTAAGCCTCACAGCACAAGCAGATCCTTCAAAGAGGCTTCCTTCCACATATGATCATGGTTTGAATTCCCCTTTTTTTCTCCTATGTCTAAGCAAATTCATACTAATTAGTGATTACCCTTTTGGTTCAAATAACTCACAAGGTTTCTCTTGATGTAGGGAAACCTAAAACCTGCATGGTTGGAAGCTCTTTATGCACAAAAGTTCTTCGTGGGGTGCTCTTACCATGAGAATGCAAAGAAGAATGAGAAGAACATATGCTGCTTAGATTGTTGCACCAGTATTTGTCCCCACTGCTTACCCTCCCATCGCTTCCATAGGCTTCTTCAGGTTCGCCGTTATGTTTATCATGATGTTGTCAGGTTGGAAGATCTTCAGAAACTCATAGATTGCTCCAACGTCCAGGTATATCTACATGGTTATGAGTTGTTGCAATTAATTTTCCTTCCTAATAGTAAAACTTTACTTTACTAAATGTGTAACTCAACAGTAATACTGTGTGTGGTTTGATAATTCAAAAACTCTTCAATTTTATAGCCTTATACCATCAATAGTGCCAAGGTGGTGTTTATTAAGAAGAGACCACAAAACCGGCAATTCAAGGGGTCAGGAAACTACTGCACTTCCTGTGATAGAAGTCTCCAAGAACCTTTTATCCATTGCTCTCTAGGATGCAAGGTACATATACACATGCATATTCCACCCTTTATGCTTCAGTGAACACCAATCTAAAACCCTTCTGCAGTTTACTTATAATTGTGCCACTGACTACACACAAGTGAAATTAACTGAAATAGAACATCAACAAACTGAACTTAGAGTAATGTTTTTTTTTTCGACATTTCATTGACACACATAGTTTTTCTTTACATGTTTTTTCACATAATATCATCTATCATATTTACGCTGTGATTGTGTGTGTCTAATAGCATAAGTTCATGCGTAATTGTCTATATTATTATGAACTAATAATCTTAATTAATTCTTAAACTATTAGTTGCATAAGTGATTGTATATAACAAACAGATGAAAATAATAGGTATGATTTCAGTGATCGAGGAGTGATCTAATTTTTCCCCATTGAATCAATCATGAGAAATAATTTTTGTATGCATAGCTTATCATGTATATATAATGTGTAGGTGGATTTTGTGCTGAAGCACTACAAGGACCTCTCTCCCTATTTGAGAACATGCAAGTCATTGCAACTAAGCTCTGATTTTCTGATCCCACAAGAGATGATGATGGGCGATGATGAAATGACTCGTTCAACCATTGTGGATTGTGATGAGCCAATGAGTTCATCTTCAGGGTCAGAGAACATGAGCATGGCTTGCACGGAGATTGTAAGGAAGAAGCGTAGTGGGTGGAATGTGTGTGCAAGATCAATGAGCAACAAGGTTTCGGATGAAGACATGGCCACTAGCATGAGTAGAAGGAAAGGCATCCCTCATAGATCTCCTTTGTGTTAGCAACGTAACCCTAACAAGGGTAACACAAGGATTATTAGTTTACAAGAAAAAAAAGATATTTAAATTTTTTAACCATTAATAATAGGATATTTTGACTGAAGTGGGATATTCAAAATCCTCTCTCTCACTCTCGAAATTGAAGTCTTTAGTTTTAATTAATTATTACTTGGTCGGAGCATTGTTAGGTGGTATCACGTGGATGCCCATTCCAACTAGGGTATCTCTACATTGATTCATTTTAATACTCTGCATTATTATTATTTTTCAAATATTTTTGGTTCGAAGTTTGGTATGCCGATTAGTATGTATTTAATATCTTTAATTAATTTTTAAAAATAGAAGCTGAAAAACTTAACCAAATAAATGTTTCTCCTATAGTTAGGGTTATGCCTATAAGAGTGGCCGTGAGTAATAACCGTTTAAAATTGTATAACCTGCAGTGTGTTCCTTATTTAATAGCTTAGCATTAACACATAATAAATTAATAATATGTCATTGCAAGAGTGATTTAAGTTTGGAATACTACAAAATTACGTTGGTTATCGAGACCTCTTATAACCTTGCTGCTTTACCTTAATAAAGTTTACCAAAATAAAAGTAATTATAGAAAAGTTGCCATCATTAATTGCATGTTAGTTTTTTATGAGAAAAATTGCCTTTCTTATAGTACTTTAACAACCATGCTTACTTACTAATGTTTTGTCTCTTTTAATTTTGTATGGATATTTTTTATACTTTTAAAATATATTTCAATTAATTGAAAGAAAAATAATATTGATACGTTATTATTGGTTTAGTTATTGATCAATGTGAAAGTCTTTTTTATTCAAACAATCTCAAAATTGAGTGGTAAGCACCATGATCAACACTACAAGAACATGGATGACTAGTTGTTACAAGATAATCACATTATTAGCGATTACTTTTCAAACTTCATGGAAACATAAAGTATTTTTAATAACTTTTAAATAAGTAAAAATTTATGTGAAGCATTCTTAATTTCTTTTTAATTATTGAAAAACATTACGTCATTAAACTGACCTTAAGTTTTTTAGTTTCTTTTGAGATAAAATATTGTCAAACTAAGTTGACACTAAGACTCTTTATAAATAAATAAAGTACTCTTTTCCTTCTTTCTTGTTCAAGAAAAGAATGTTATGGACCATCTGAATATAGTCTTTTTTGCTATGGAAGATCTTAAGATTATTGAAGATATTGATAGTACTAATTTTGCTTCTTAGGATGAGTCTTCTACTCTTATTTCTAAATGTATTCCTCTTTAGTCATTCAAGAGGAGAATCAACTCGATTAAAGTATCTAACAATACTAAAAAATTTTAATCTTTCTTTCATGGCTTATGGGATATTATTGGTGTTGATGTTTGTACTTTGGTTAAACAATTTTTTTATTAAGTCGGATTTTATTTGACATAAACTCCAATATTATCTCCTTTATTCCCAAGCATTTAGGGATTAGGGATTGATTCTATTAACAACTTTAGACCTATAGTTGTTTATTTAAAATGATTTCTAAAATTCTTACTTACTGGCTTGTCATATTTGTAATCAGATCATCTTCAAAATTAAAATAACTTTATCATAAGAAGAGTATTAGAGATTGCATTTGTATTGTTTCTGAAGCCATTTATTTGTTATATAAAAATATTAAGAGTGGTAATATTAGTATTAAAATTAATATTTTCAAAGATACTCTTAATAGATCTAGAAAAAAAAAATTCGTTCACTTCAAAAAAAAAAAAAATCTGCTCAGTTTTGTTGTGAAGAGATGATAGTAGTTGGATTTGGACCTTGTGTAGTATAAAGATGGATTTACACGCAGAGGAATGAGTCATCTTTCATATAGACCATTATATATATGAATTAAAGGTTTGCAGAAGAAAGATGACTAGACCAGTGCAGATTAAGTGCCATATATTTCCCAAAGGAATTCGTATTGCCATAACAACATTCCCATTGCTATCCATCTCATCTCTACAACTGAAAGTAACAAAAAGTGGTTTCATTGAGTAGTATAGTTCTATAGTATTATGTCTGTCACTGGCTTCGTTGTTTGGAAATGTTACAACTTTAATTTAGAATTTTTGGATTTCAATCTGGAAATGATTAGTTTCAATTTCAATTTTTCCTATTGTTATTGTAATAATTTATAATGAAATTCGCAACTGGAGAAATTCAAAAGGTTCAATTCTCTCACTGACGTTCTGAAAATTGACATTCAAAATTTCAATTGTATCTTATTGGATTCCAACACTGGTTTCATAATTGTTTTAAATAATGCAAATAGTTATCCATAAATTTGTTGGTGGTAAAATCCTCGGTAGTTGTTCAAATTTTTTTGTGTTGTTCAATTACACAGGTTGAACTTTACTTTAAGGTTTTAAAATATATATATATATATATATATATATATATATATATATATATGATTATATAAAATTAACTTTGGGTTAGTTTTATCAAATTATGCTAAACACATATAATATATTTTTATTTTTTAGTGTTGACTTGATCAATCTGGATTCACTACTTGAACTGGGTCAATAATAAGATTAGTTTTCACAACGTTGAACAAAATATGTAATTAAGTCAATTAAAAAAAGATAAATTATGAAATAATAGGGATAATAAGTTGACATTTAGTTAAATAGAGAAAATATAAAACAACTCATTCACATATATGGTACTTTTTATCATTAATTTGCGATAAATATTCGTTTAATAAAACTGAAAATTTTGTTACAAATAAGTTAAATTAGGATATAACATGTTGGAAAACCCTAAATTGGAAGTGTGATTTTATTCTCAAAATTAGGGAGATAGTGAGCTTGAAACATCGACATTGGACTAATATATGTTCTGCCAAACTTTGGGGCTTTTGTTTACTGCACTCTCATAATTACTAATTGCACCTCCATATTAAGAGAAAAAGACTAAAATACCTTTTCATGTTGCACCATGTCATCGCTGTTACGGTTATCAATGGTGCTACCGTCATCGCAGCTGCTACCACCATTGCCACCACTACACTTCTAACTACACCTTCATGCTCCATTTGCACCTCCAACTACACCTCCATTTTTCATGGTTACTCTTTGAGATGGAGTTTTAACATGAGACAAGCAAGTGGTTCATTATGTGAGGTGTCATCCATTAATTGATAAAAAAATAAAATAAAATCCTTTGTCCGTGGGCTTTGCCTTCCAAAACAACCATTTATCTGTTGCAAAATCTACTAGTTCTGTCATTATTGCCTTGGAAAGTAAAGAAAAAGAAACATTTCGACCAAAACTAACAAGAAAAATAGAAGTTGCAATACCAAATATCTTCGTTGTTATTTTGTTCTCATTTTTTTTATGTAGCCATGGGCATATTTTAATTTTTTTAAGTTAACTGTAAAAATAAATAATTAGCGTGAGTTGGGTTCGCGTTGATTCTTTATTTGGAGCAAGGGAAAAGTTAAAAAAGGAGTAAAGGACAATTTTCCCAAATTTCACACCCAATATCATTTTATTTTGTTTCATCGGTTAATATTGTTATTTATAATTTATTTTACGTTCAAAAATATATTTTTATGATTAATTGTTAAAATTAAAATATTACTAAAACAAAAAAGCAATGAACCAATAGCAATTTGTGATTCTTAATCAAATAATTTAGAGATCGATTTGACAATATTTTTTTCATAGGCAAATCTTTGGCAATATTAATTGTTTTTTCCTATTAATGTAAAAAAGAAGTACAGCCAACATTTTCATCCTTTTTACAAAGGGATAAAGAGCCCCACAAATTGAATAAAAAATGAAAAATGAAAAAAGAACGTGAGATTCAAAGAAGTTTTGCCCTCTATTTTGCAATGATACGAATACCCTTTGGCCACAAGTTAAGAGCATCCCACACAAAAAGGAGTTTGCAAACAATGACGAATATATATGGTAGTGAAACTTCCATTCCAGTCTCGAATATACTCAAGATTTCAGATTTGCAAATCTCAATTTGTCTCTTTCAAGTCATAATCACCCATTACAATACTCTCACCAACACTCTTTGCTATTACTGTAAAACATGATTAACCCACTTCAATTATTTCCCACTAACTCTATTTGTTATTATTACCTCATCAACACCTTCTATAAATATTTACAGAAAAAAAAAATACTACCCAATAGAACTTAAGAACATAAGCAAATAAATATATTTATGACACTATTTTTTTTTTTTGTCTCGTTCTATCATATCAACCATGTCATCTCTCACACATGTATCTTTCTTGTTTTATTTCTCTTTTACAAAATTTTACACAAATACCATTTTCCTTAAAAAATAATCTCAACTATAGAACAATATATGAAAAATTAAAGCATTTTGTCCATCAAAGCATGCGCATGATAAGAGTAGGGAAAACCCTAAAAGCATCGTGCACATCCTTGGTAGAGTGACGTCATGAACATAATGCTCCAATTTTTGACGACTATTTCAAATTGTTTTTCGAGAAAAGGTGCATCACCTTCTATCCTTCTCATTGGTTGAGTTAGGGTTTATTTTTATTTATTTTACTCTTCTCTAGTTCCATTTCATTTATTGTGTTTTATTCGTAATGGAGGCAAGGCATTGCATGTTTATGTTCCTTTACATCCTCATATTATTATTATATATGCAATGGTTTATCCATCCTAACATAATCTAGTGTGCTTTTGGGCCCCTAAGACAGTGTTCTTAAAGGGATACCACTAATGACACTTTTTAAGTACGATAATAAAACAAATGTTGTTGTCTTTATTATGCACCTTTCAGCCATTGCCCAGCACCCAGGAAGTTTTCCCAAGCTGAAACTGCCTAGGAAGTAGTAGGCTATAATGTCCCACTTTCACAAAAATAACTTTTAAATATCATTGCAACACAAATTTGTATTAAATACTCATATAAGTTTCTTTACATATAATCTACTTTATTAATAGGTTCTAAGGGTTCCAGATTATGTTATAAGTTCAATAAGTAGTGTTTTCAGTTTTCATGATTGACTCTTGATTGATCAATAATAATCTTTGATTTTTTTTTTTCTTATTCTGTTTATATATCAATATAAAAATGTTATTTAGGAATCAAATTTAAACATTAATTTGTGTAGTGATTAAAATAATGATAAAAAATAATGATATTTAAATTTTAATCACTAAATTGATGGTTGTATGAAGTAATATTAAAAAGTGGACTTTAAGTCTAACTCAATTTTATAAAACCGACTTATAAGATAATATTTGCACGCACTTATAAAATATTAAAATGTCTCATTTCTAGTCCATGTAGGATCTCAAAACATCCCCTTTACATCGAGACTCCTCAACTCGAGCGTGAAACTTATATGTAAAGATAGTTCAATTATGACCCAATAGTAGGTGTCCGATAGCTCAACAACCTTGCTAGGATAGACTCTGATACTATATCAAAGAAGTGGACTTTAAGCCTAACTAAACCCTACAAAATCGACTTTTAAGATAAGATTTGTACCCATTTTATAAATTATTAAAAAGTCTCATATTCAATCGATATAAGATCTAGATCTCCAATAAATAAAATAAGAATTATGCAATTAATCAAAGTAACTAGATAATAACAATTTATTTTAGTAAAGAATTTGATTTCAATTGTTAAATCGTTACAAAGATTTCAACCATCAAATTTAGTAATTAAAATAAGTTGATCGTTAATTTGATTTTGATCGTTAAATTACTATAAAAATTTTAGAGACTGAAATATAAAATTATTTTTATTTATCGAAGTAAATTCTATCTTAGCTATTGTCATTTTATTATTTTTGTTTTAAATTGTCATTTTATTTAATTTTTAAGAGAGCGTGGTTTTAATGAAGAAATAGGATATTAATTTTTTTTTTTCATTCCATAGACCTTTACCAATCTTCGATCATGATATAATTAATAGGTTCTTTAGTGTTTTATTCCTGACATTTATTAGTTTACACATCTAAAAATTTCTTTATTGTTTTTCTATATACCATTTATTTTGTTTTAATCTAATGTGAAAAAAATTAATTTAATTATTCATATCTTAGAAGAATAAATGAAAAATGTTGTTGTCAACATCCCTGTTAGATTTAACACAAAAAGTGAAATTAACTTTGTTTAAATTAAATATTAAATTGTGAGTTAAAGTGCATAAAAATAATGGAGGAAGGATAAAAGGAAAGGGTGTGGTGGAAGAGGAAGAAAAGGAAAAGTGGGGTAAGGGAAAATACGATCGATAAGGTTTGGTTTGATTTGATTTAATTGAAATGGGGTGCAGAGGGGAAGGGAATAGGAGGAAGATGAAAATGAATGATGAAGCATAATGTAAGGTGTGAAGGTGTTGGAGACATCTGAAATTTATTGAATATATCATATCATTCCATTGAAGATATTTAGTTTTTATTGTAAAAAGATATATTAAAGATTCTTATGTATAATTAAATTATAATATATAAATAAGTATAAGTATAATCTTAAAACCAAATTTTATAATATTCGATTAGATTTAAAATATATTTTTTAAGACAATATCAAAATTTATTTAATTTTTTATATTGATTAAATATATAGATAATATTTTTATTTATAACTATAATCAAAGAAATAAATGACAATTTTATTTATTTATAACTATTGTAACAGTTAAAAGAGATGTGTTTTTGTGGTGTCTTTAAATCACCAATATATTTAAATTAGCATAGTTAATTCTAAATTATTTAGTTAACTATATCAAGAAATAGACATGACTATGATCAAAAGTTACCTAAAAAAATAACTCGAAAAAATCTTTGACCATTATAAAAGTAAATAAAAGAATATAAATTCAAGTGAATTTTGTTGTCAATATAGATTACTTCCGTCTTATTCTTTACTAGGTTATTGATTTTCTTTTATTATACAATGTGTATTAAGTTATTGATAACTTATAAATGTTCATCGAAAGGTATTATGCTAAGTTCGTTAGATTTGAAAAAGTTTTTTGTGTTTATTTTTTTTTTCAAAATAAGCAGATTTTAAAAATAAACAATTTTTTGTTTTTTAATAATTTAATTTATTTACTTTTTTAAATAAATACTTATTTTAAAAATGGTTTGTTTTAGGGATGATTATTTTAAATTTAAACAAATTAAAGTCTCTGTTTCTTTTTTGCAACAAAGTTAGTAACCCATTTTTCAAATCTATGAAATAATAATTAGTTTATAAAATATTGATTATTTTTTCTGGTGGAAATATCTATAATATAAAACTTCAAGATTTAAATTATCGTAAATATGTATGTTATGTTTAGTTTCTTATTTGATTTGATGTAGTCTTTTTTTATATGTTCATGTCTATTATATAATATAATTTATTCTAGTTATATTTTTACTTTTTAGGTGGTGAATAAAGTTGTGTTTCAAACTTTGTCCTTAATATATATTTATCATGACTATTAAAAGAAGAATTCGGATTTTTTATTATTATTTAAAATATTCAATTATATCAATGCAATAATTATAATTTTTTATTAATGAATTTTAAAATCTAATTCAATTTCATTGATTCGTAGAAAGAGATTTATACTTATTTTATATATTATTAAAATATTTATATTTAATTGATGTCAAATCTTTAACTTATTTTTCACATCTTAACTCGTATGTGAAATTATATATTTAAGGATGGTCTGATATCGGTCTAATGATATATAACATGATAGGTCTAACAATATTGTTAAGATATATTGGGATAGAAAACTTTAAGTATAATTCAATCTTATAAAATCAATTTATAAGGTGCGATTTATACATACTTATATATTATTGAAAAATCCTATTTCTAATTTATGTAAGATCTTTAACATATTTCTCTCACACTAACTCGTGTGTATGAGATTATAAATTTAAAGATAGTCCGATAACAATCTAATAGATAATCTAAGAGGTCCAACAATTTTATAAAAATAAACTCTAATTAATATCATCTTAAAAAATAAATTTTAAATTTAACTCAATCTTATAATATTGATTTATAAAATACCATTAACATTTATTTATTGTATATAATTAAAACACCTTATAAACTAATATATAATATTAAAAAATTAATGTTGTAAACAGAACATGGTTAATATTTTATTTTTATAATTTTATACCATCGCCTTTTAAAATAGCGTATCTAGTGATACAGTCATTAACATTTTTATAATTTTTATATGAATAAATTAAAAGGAAAATAACATAAAGTTGCAAACTTTAGAGTAAAAAGCTGTTATTTGATATAAATGTTAGCTTCTTGGGGCAGAGGTCGATAGGTGTAGCCACATCAGAAAAGTTTCATGGGTCAATAATAAAATGCTTTTCATTTATTTATTTATTGCTCACAATTGGATTTTCTGCCAGGTTCATGCATGAAAATAAAATATTAATAAAAGTGCATTGCCGAAAATAGTCAGTGCGTAGTGCCCACCTTTTTTTTCTTCTTTTTGATAATTAGTGTTGTATTGTTTCATAAACTTTATATGGAACAATAATAGGACCACAAATTAACTACTATATATACTTACATATACATTGTGTAATAGGGCAATCTGTAAAAAATGGCCATTTTTTAAAGTGGGGTTTAAAGTGTGTCTCTATTCAATTATGTGACTAATAAGTGTTTTAGTTGGTTAATTTACTTAAAATGAAAAAATAATAACTAACAAAGTCTTTCAAAAAACAAATAACAAAAAAAGTGAACAAAAATAAAAAAGGAAATGTTAATGGAGAATAAGAATTGAAAAAATTGAGAATAAATTTAGATTGGAGTCTTAGAAAAAAATATATATAATTAATGCTGCGAAAAAATTATAATTAAAAATAAAAATAATCAAAAAGTTAACTTGTCCCTTAACTTTGCTTTAGGGTTAAATGAACTAGTAAGTAGGCAGCATTTGATAAAATTAGGTCATAAACAAGGTAATCAGTTACTTTCTATTTTATAACTTAGTTACCAGCTAATTAACTTATAAGTTTCAAATTAATAAACTATAGTTTTATAAAATTTACTGATAACTTAGTAGGAAAATATAAAATAATATAACTAAATAAATTTGTTTATATAAATAAAATTTGTGTTTAATTATATATTATTATGTAACAAGTTAAACATTTTATTGTACTTATTTTTTTTAAGAATTATATATTTTTAAATTTAGACAATTCATTTTAAATGAATTAGTTTATTTAATTAGAATTAATTAATTTTAAGTATTTATTTTTAAAATTTTTTATTTTTTATCTCTTTAAAATTAAAATATGTAATAATAAATAAAAGTAATTAAAGATAATAAAAAATATATCAAAATACAAAAAACAATAATAAAAAATTAAATGAGTTATAATTTACAAACAAAAAAATAACCGAAATAGTTCATAATAAGCTCCTAAAATAAATGTATTTCTTATCTCAAGTTAAAATATTAATTAAGGTTAAATAAGTTTTAACTACCTTATTAATTCTAACTAATAATAATTTACTGTTATGGCTTGGTAAATTAACTATATACTACGTGTCAGTTACCAGCCTCCTTTCAAAGAAAAATACTACATAGATGAATAATATATTATTAAAGAATTTATATCATGGGCCCCGTTATCGTATTGTATATATTGGTATGTTATGTATGAGTGTTTTATATAATTACATGTATCAATAATATATTATCGTATTGTTTTATGTTGGTATATTTATGATTTGAAGAAAATTACAAATGTCTCTTACCTTTAATATTTTAGTAAGAAATAGAATATTAGTTAACCCATTAAAGGTTCTTTTCATAATATTAGTTATAAAATATTGTTATGTATAATATAACTTACTAAATGTTATAATTTTGTTTAAAAGGATCACATTGAAGATGGGTTTTTATTAATATTGTAGAAAATTTACACTCACAGAACATATTTATTAGAGTATATTTAGAAAAAAAATATATAATAATTATGTATGTTTAATAATGTTATCATATGAGATTGTATTTGTTTCAAAATGATAAAGAAATATTTTTGAATAAACATGAAAATATAACGTTCATATTTTCATATATATATTTTTTAAATTATCCAAGTAATTTTAAGTTTTCCATAATTTTGGTATCTCAATATTAATTATCTATAACTTTTAGTCAAAAAAAAATTCTTATATAAATCACTAATTTTTTATTGTCTGTATATTTATTTAATTTAAATATATATATATTGAATCACTATGAAATTACATTTTATACAAGTTTTAATAACGGCTATCTTCTTCAATTCTGTAAAAAAAACAACTCATGTGTTTTTTTTTCCAATAATCTGGTTGTAATATGTCCAAAAAAAAATGAGTTATGAGCATTTGAACAAATTATACATGATCAAAAAGATCAAAATATAAATATTACATAAAAAATTCAACAATTAAAAGTGAATAATTAAAAATTAAGAAACTAAAATTATATTTTAAAAAGTTAAAAATCAATATTGCGAATTTTCTAAAATATAGAAACCAAAACTAAGTTTAAAAAAAAATAACAAGCAACAAATTATATGTAAAAGCTAATTATATATATATATATTGGAGCTCTTACACCGTACGCCATCATTGTATCGAAGTGTAAATACACATACTTCATGCGTTTGGTGATCAAAGTAAGATTTGAATTTGATTTTTTTTTTCATAGATTCTATGCTGCGAATAGTTCTTATAAACTAGTTTATGAAAAGGAATTAAAAACCTCTTAAAAGTTAATCATAAAATATGTTTATAGGTTGTTTTAAACACACACAAAAACCAATCTAAAGAGTTGTTTATGAAACTCTTTGAATGGAGCCTTTTAAAACTCTTGTGCTATTATTTTTTTTATGTGATGTAGAAATATTTATTTTTAATCGAGAAAAGTTTAAATAATTATTCTAAACAATAATTAAGGTGACCCAGAGATAAAGTAACCAATGTTGAAGCAAAAGTGAACCAAATGATGATATTTATTAAAAACCAACCTCCATTTTGACACCCATGATTGCAACACTTCTCCTAACTTGCCATCTTCTCTAAGTTGGACATATAAAACAAGCTGCAAAGAGATCTTATTTATTTTATTAAACTCATAAATTGAGTCTTTCACATTAATTTAATTTATGAGCTCCGTTTGGTCTATCATGTTTTCTTATTAGTTGCCTTAGTATATATATAGTATTACTTCCATTGATTCATAGTGAATCTTTAATAGATTCTATAAACTAAATATTCTTCAATTAAATGATTGAATAGAGCTTCGAAATTAATGTTTGGTTTTATTTTACAATTAAAACCTAGATAGAATATGCTCCGCCACGTACTCAGCAAGGTTTGTTTTGAGGTTTATTTTACGAAATGATGTAATTTTAAGTGAATTTTATGAAAATAGAGAAAAATTTAAAAATTTATGAAAATAAGTAAATTGTATTTGATAGCATGATCTTTAAAGTAAAGAAACCGTTTTTGTAAAATTGATTTCATAAAAAAAATAAAAACATGTTTTTTAAGTATGATTTTTATGTAAAAAAAAAAGCATATACAATCAAACTCATATTTAAAAATATAATTTTTTCACCTTAAAATAATGTTTCTAAACACATTTACTCGTTATTGTAATTTTAATAGTTTTATATATCCGTTTATGTAGAATTCACCTAAAATTATACTGCTTTTGTAAATATATATATATATATATATATATATATATATATATATATATATATATATATATATATATTATCTTAATGGGTAAGAGACATATAGATTCTTTAAAAGAAATGAATTATCATACATTGTGATAAGAAAAGAAATTATAACTAGAGCAAGGTAAAAAAAATAAAATAAAAAAATTTTAAATATATAACATGAACATTTGAGATTTTATATATTTGTAGTAGAAAAAAGAAATTAAATTTGATATTTTATTTTTTTATATATATAAAGAAAGAGTAAGTAGTGTTTACACTAATTGCATGAAGATTTTTACTTGTTATGTACTATAAATTTATTGGTTTTTAGATTAAATGTTTTAAATATGGTAAAGCATATTATAAAGACATTATATTTTAATCTTTTATTTTTTTAAAATATGTCACAACAAACCTCTCTAAGTAATTATTTAACTTTCTACAACTAAAATTTTATCATCACTAGAAACGACAATAACAACACATGTGATTGTGTTTTTTTGTTGGGTTTTCTCTTTATAGGCCAATTTAAATCCCTCAAATTTAAGGGTCACGTTTCTGGCTTGGGAATTACAATCCTAATACACACAAGTGGTTCCCATAATATCTTGCAACCACGCATTATCACACATACAACTCTGAATAGTTGAAGAGTCTTTTCTTTTCTTTTATTTTCTTTTTTTTTTTATGGTTGGTAATAGAAAACATATAACATGTTATCATCTCTTTTGTCTTCAAGTCCACCTGCAAGTCCAAGATGTTTTCAAGTATTCCCCATGGAAGGCATCAACGTTGTCTCTGGGTTAGAATGCCTCTCCACAGTAGGCAATTTATATGCCTACTTATCCAGTCCCAGTCACATTTTCACCCATAACAACAAAACCATTACACTTTTTAGGACAATCAGTCATCCTACCTTCACAAACAACCTTGCATCAATTTTGCAAACTTATCCATTCTAATTCCTATTGCATCCATTCAATTTCTTAGCTCCCAACGCACTTTCCTTGAATCAACTAATAACTTGAAGATTCATGTTAGTTCTAAAGGATGGGTTGAATATAGTTTGAGATTGTATTTTTTCAAACAGATAGACTATGTAACAAATAGCTTCAATATAACAGTTTATATTAATTCACTCACTAACTCTTAGACTACATTGATAAATGTTTAACTAAAGATTAAGGAGAACAAATGTTTTCAGCAATTTCTATCAAACTATTAGAAAAATCGATATAATATTAAGAATTGAGAAGAACCTTGTACCACTAAATCTTATGAGATAAATAAGTATAGAAAATAATCACTTTTGACCTAACTCACAAGATTAAAACTCCTAGTAAGGAAAACTTTCAAACTTTGATTAAATATTATCATTTATCTGATAAATAGAAATCCATCATATACTCTAAAGTTTAAGACTTTCATGGAGGTGTAAAGTGGAAAACCATCAAATTATCTAAAGGTGTTTGGAGTCTTAGCTTACACATATCAAGAAGGATAAACTGAAAGTAGGAGTAGAGAGGTGTATCTTTATTAGATACATTAAAGGAATGAAAAGGCATAACTTGTGAAAATTGAAATCTAGGCAATCTAGATGTTTCATAAACAGGACATTAATTTTATGAGACTCCAATGATGATTATGATATGTATTATTAAATAGAGAGATAAACAACAATAAATAAAATATATGAGAATAAAAAAAATTCTCTTTATTTTTTGTATTGAGAATAAAAGTAAAGGACTGAATATAAATTAGCATTATACTCATTCTTGTTTAGCTAAAGAGAGAAAAAAAAAACCGATAAAATATTACAATTTTATTTTGTCATAAAAGACACAATGAAAGAATTAATGACAATTTGATTTTATCATATAAAGACAAAATAAAATAATATAATTGGTGTTAGTTTCCTTATAGAAGTTTCTTATCTATATCTTTTTAAATCCTACGGAGGTGGGGAACAAATATTGATGAGACCTAGCTTGAGAAACAAATATTCTTGAAAAATTAAGGACTTAAGATTTTGTTATAAATGTCAGTAAAGCAGGTGGATGAGACCATTATTCAATTTTTCTCTAACAATGTAACAATCTACTTTTATGTGTTTCGTATGCTTGTAAAACATAAAAAAGATGGTTACTCAGAAGGTACTTTGAAATCTAGAAGAAGATAAATTAACCATTGAATTTCACATGTAACGGTGGTCATTACCCTCTGTATTCAGCTTCACAGAAACTCTTTAACATTGTTCCTTGCTTCTTTGATTTTCAGGATATAAGAGAATTCCCAAGATACACACTAAAATTAGTCACTGATTGTCTTGAATCACTGCATGTGTCCCAATCACTACTTTTAGATGGACAAAAGTGTTGGAAGAGAAAAATAAGCCAAGACTTGGAACTCCTTTAATATATTTGAGAATTCTAATTGCTGCATTATAAATAGAAATTGTAGGCTTATTAAGAAACTGAGAAAATTGTTGAACAGATAAAGTTATCTCAAGTCAGGTATTAATGAGATACATAAGCCTTTCAATCAACCTTTTGTAGACTTGAACATCTTTGAAAGGCAAACTTCCAATAAAAAACAATTTAACAACATTATCAATAGGATTGATTTTAAGTTTACATATTAAAAGACTTGCATCTATTAACAATTTCAAAGCATATTTCCTCCTTTGATTCATCGTAATCCCTTTCTCCTTTCTTACTTCTTATTACTTCAACACCAAGAAAATATCTTAAATTCCTAAGATTATTGATCTTGAATGTCTTATTCAAAACTTGTTTGACTTGATCAATCTCTTCTTTATAATTTCGCTCAAGTAAGATTCATTTTCACTTAAGTGAAGGAATTTTTCTCTCCACTCTCATTCAAACTAAAAATTTCCGCTCAAACTAAAAGAATTGTCTTTCTTATTTTCTTTTTTGTTTATTAATTATTTTGTGATTTAAAATTATACTTCCTTTATTCATAATGCTTTTTATTAGAGTTGAATGAGTAATACTGTAAAATTTTAGGTAAGATTGTTTTAATTTTATTTATATTATAATGTATGTTTTTTTTTGGAATTTCTTTTCAAAGAATATATTTGCTTCTTAATAGTTAAATCCTTTCTATGCCATCAAAGATTTATAATATAATATAAAACTGTTTTAGAAATAATTTAAAATTTGATTTGATTTTATACTAATGTTATTGTGAAACGTGAGTATTTTTGAGGAAAATTTTCCCAGATTTACATCAATAATTTATTGCATAACTATTTGCAATAAATTTAATCAAACTGGACCATGCTTCAATTCACATAATGACGTATTCTGCACTATTTAATTAGAAAAAAATTTAAGAAAACATGGGCTGGAATTGATCCTTAAATTTGTGGTGCTAAGGTTGCCGCACAATTGAATCTATTTGCTTAAGGAAAGTAATTGAAAAAATGTTTGTAATTACTGACGTTGCCATATTAGCTCACTAAAATTTATTTGGCTGTTGTTTTCATTCAAATTCAAATTATTGTGGTCTCTAATTAATTAAAAATAAAATTCAAATAATATGCCTGATCAGTTTTTTTATTTGTTGTGAAACGTGTCTTGAAACAATTTAAATAATTTTGGTGTACATAGTTTTGGTATGATTTGTTTTTAAATCTAAAAAACAAATTAACGTGTACTTTTTATAAATATTAAAAAATATATTAAATTAGAATAAAAACTATATTAAATTATACTAATAATTATACTTCTGTAATTTTATCATATCATACAAGTCCTTTTTTTAATTATTATTATTTATTTAAATTTAAATTTTGAATAATATTTTTTATTGAATTTATGTGTTTTCCATTTAAATTTAAATATAACTTGTTATATAATAATATAATTATGTTATATTTTGTATCTTTTATAATTTGAATAATATGTTTTTATTTTATTTTATTTTTAAATTACAAACATGAAATTATTTTTTATAATTTGAATATTTTTTAAATGATAAATTAATATTACAAAAATAAACTAATTTTTTATTTAAAAAATTAATTATTAAATAAATTTTTTAAATAATCGTACTGAAAAGAAAAATATAAAATAATCTTAAATAGCATAATAATTGAATATTATTTAAAAATATATTATATACTTATTAAATTTTAATTTGTGACATCTTTTATTTTTAATAACTATAAATTACTTTCTATTAGATAAATTTATTTTATTTTTACATTTAAGTAAATTTTTCATATTTATTTTTTATAAGAAATTAAGAGGAGTATATTTATTGAACAAAAAAGATGAAAAAAAAAAAACCCTCCTGGAGATACGTTTCAAAGTTAAGAAAAATTCCTAGCAGTGGAAATAATATGATAAAGTAAAGTCTATGTGATTTCTCATTAAAATGAATCTTAGAGTAAGAGCTTATTTAAGAGATAATATGATATATTATTCAGGAAGCTCATATACCAACAATTTAGAATATAACCTTTAAGTTATTTGGACAACTATGTTTTTCTTCTGACATTAGAGTACTTATTTTTTTATACATTATTTTAAAAGAAATAAGATAACACCTTTTAGGAAGATAAAGTATTTGTCCATATTAATCTTCATATTCTCTCAAGAAACTTATCAAAATATAAAGAAGAGGAAACTGAATTGTGGAATATTGAGAAATGACTTCTCATTGAGGATGAAATGTAGAAGTTATATCTTTTGTTATATATTTTTATAAAAGTTTATTGTTTTATTTTTTCACACTACAAACTATATTAGTATATTTTAATAAATTTATTATATATATATATATATATATATATATATATATTGTTGTGAGTAACATCAATTGTTCCCTGCATCAAGTTACAATCTAATCATGACGCTTGGGTCATCCTCTTAAATAGAAAGAATTACGTCTTAAATAATGACTATAACTTTTAGCCTAGTGCTAAAAAACTCAAAAAATTGAATTCGTGCTCAATTCAACCTTCTTCCTTCTAGAACCAGCTGATCCAACAATTAGTATAAAAATTTTCAATAAAATAATTGGTAGAAGAAAGATTATTATAGATAACATCAATTGGCTTACTTCTCTTAAACAAATTGTTGTCTTTATTTATGTTTTATTATTGATAACTTTAATTTATGTCGTTTTTATTCAATTTCTAGCCTCAAAATATAAAATATTTATTTTTAATTTTTAATATTTATTTTAAAATAAATATATATAATTTGAGTCACACAATTTCCAAAAGTTATTTTTAGCTAACATCATATCATAATATTAGTTTATTCACTATTCAACACGTAAATAACTTTCATATAGTCTCATGATTAATTAGTAGATAAATAAGCATACAATACCAAAGCAGACTTAAAAAAAGAAATTTCAGAAACCACACGTAACATTGATGATAGTCTCAAAGAATTCACCAAATGACAACCTTAAGTAATGTTCAAACTATTTAAGACTTCATAAATGAATGAAAGCAAGATGGAAGCATCTTACTAAGAAGCATTTAATATATTGTTTTTTTTTCTCTGTTTATTTTGACTTTTTGTGCCGAATATAGAATAATAAGAATATGGTCCCAAACTAACGTGGCGAAGAATGTGTGTCACTATCTAATAAGCAACAGCTAGATATGTGTTACTATCATACAAAGTAATCAAAAAGATAATTAATTAAAGTCGAAAACAACCAAAAAAGAATCACAGATAAAAAATGTGATTAAGAAAGCACCAATAGGACAACAAAGCATGATTATCTTAACCCTGTTTTCATGACCAGGCTAAACTATGATGTTGAACAATCAACACGTAGCACCATATAAATATAAATAAATAATATA
>Ga0209489_101847_pt1 | contig 43583 bp, 20 predicted proteins | sample SiratrowhiteBW_FD_187527 | JGI IMG/M metagenome (GOLD analysis project Ga0209489, IMG submission 187527) | Root nodule microbial communities of legume samples collected from California, USA - Siratro white BW (SPAdes) (version 2) | ecosystem: Host-associated > Plants > Roots > Nodule | place... | reverse complement strand
ATATAATATAACATTTCTTAATTTCAATATCATATCACTAAATAAAATATGTTAGTATTATCAATTATTAACACAGCAAGATTTTATAATTTAAATATAATATAAAATTAAATTTTATGGGTACTATTATTTAATACGAATCTATATATATTATTACTTTAAATTATAAAATCAAAAAAATAATACTGATCATGATTTTTAATTGTTTTTATTATTTGAAAAAGAAATAATATTTCAACGATATTTTAATGAGAAAAATTGATGTGGCATTGCCATATAACATCTACTTACCAGACAAAAGTTTCTTGTATATATAGTACATATAATACGTTGAGCTCTCTCCAGCCATGCTTTTTGTGCGATACATATAATCTCAACCTAATAAATATTGCATTGTAATCAAGGAAGAAGAGAGAATATATGGTTTTCATTTTTATGATAAAGAAGTAGAAATATTATTTCTGTAATAATCAATATTAACAATATGTGTAACATTATATATATATATATTTATTTATTTATTTTTCTATTTCTCTCTTATTTGTCATTTATTAAATGTAATGAACATATGAATATCACTCCTTTGGGAGACGATCATATTTTCCTCTTGATATTTGTATAACTTGGATCTTTAGAATTAAGCTTTCAATCCCGACAATTGTAAGCTTCTAATATAACCTCTAAGGCCGGTAGTATTTATATAATATCATATCTTCTTTCTTCTTTTGAAGAAAATGTATAGCATAGACACCTGATGTTCAAATATGAAGTGCATGTGCGTGTAACTTGAGAGTACGTAAAGACACTCGTCTCTTATAGTATGCAGGGAAACCAAAATCATAGTCATGCATGCATGTGTAGACATGAGAAACATAGTTAGGTACGTGAAAACATGTCGTTATCCCTAATACAAAATTTTCATTACAATTACCAAATGACTTAGCCTTGCCTATTTAAACCTGCCAAACCCTTATTAACATTTCAACATCTCTTCCCCTCTCCACAGTCTCTATTCTCTCGTACTAAATAATGGACAAGAAACTATCTAGCATGTCTCATGATCCTGAGGTGAGAAAGGGACCATGGACGATGGAAGAAGACTTAATCTTGATCAACTACATAGCAAATCATGGGGAAGGTGTTTGGAACTCTTTGGCCAAAGCTGCCGGTAAACATATTTTCCGTTCTTCAACTTTTTTTTTGGCTATTATTTTTCTTCTTTTTCTCTTTTTTTGTTCCAACTAAGGCGAGAGAATGATGGATCATCATGCTTTAACAGGTCTTAAACGTACCGGAAAAAGCTGCCGGCTCCGGTGGCTAAACTACCTCCGTCCCGATGTTAGAAGAGGGAATATTACACCCGAGGAACAGCTCTTGATCATGGAACTTCATGCAAAGTGGGGAAACAGGTGAATTCATGACGAAATTTATATATATGAACAATAAGAAGAAACTTGCTAAAAAGAAAACATATTGCATGTGTTCACCACCAAGATCTTATATTTGAAATAAAAGATATTCTCACCAGGAAAAATATTTTAAAGGGTAAATGGTAATTTTTGTTTTTTTCAGTCTCTAATCCACCATTTTTTGCTCTTATTCTATTATTATTTTTGCAATTTTGTTCTTCACTTTTGAAAAATTGCATTTTTATTCGATCTTCAATTTTATGTACGTTTTATTTCTTTTACATTTTAATTAGTTAATTTTTTTTACGGTACCTAAATTAAATATGTTGGACTTATGGTTTAATTAGTCCAAAAAAATAAAAATAAAAACTTCACAATTTGACCATATTATGAATTTTTTAAAATATGGATACTAAAATAGTTAAAAAAAAGTGAAAATTCTGGATAAGAAATAAGAAATTTAATCATCAACCTTCTCCGTTTTCAAATGGTGAAAGAAACACTTTGTTGATCTTAACATTTTGGAGGTATCACATTGCGAGTTAGTATATTGTTGGAAAACTATTTGAGTGGAAGGATAGAACTTTATTTAGTTAAGGGAAAGATTGCAAACTAAGGGTTTTGTTCAATTTATGGACATTTCTTGTGGAAAATCTATATATCAAATTTTAGAGCCTCCAAAATGATTCCGATTTCCATCCATATATATAAATGAACATATATGCTTACTGTTGCATTCAATCTTCCGCTCTTACGTCTTGACTTATGATATTAAAAATATAAGACATATAGTTAATTTTTCATACAGAGAAGAAAAAAAGGTAGTTAATTTTTCTATGGAAATGTCATTGTTTCTCAATTTTGAAATATGTGTAGCTGTAATATTAGTTGGTGAATTTTTCTTCTTACTTTACACTTTCATGTTTTGTTTTAAAAAGTAAATTCTAATAGTAAAGTAAAATAAAAGTAGAGAAGCTGCTGATCTAGCAAGAGAAATACGATTTGTAAACTACGACAAACTAGATATCTTCCACAAGAAGAAAATACATTCCAAGCTTTTAACTAGAATCTATTATTTTTTAAAGAAAAATGTTCTTTTCATATTATATTTTATTTTCTTACATCGCTACCTAACAAGTCTCTATGACGATAAAAGTTGGAACATGTAAAAAAAAAAATTAAATATATCTCTAAAATGAAAATACAAGTTAAAAGAGAAAAAAGAAATAAGAGAAAAAGACTTAAAAGTGATATATACAATTAATTATAAAAAATTCACTACTTGAATTTTTTATGTTTCATAGAATTTCTCTGTAGTTTTTTTTTTTTTTTTTTAAATTGCAAGTAATGAATTTCATTGATATTTTTATAGGATTTTTTCTGTGATTTTTTTTTTTTTAAATTGTAAGAAAGCGATTTCATGCAAATTTTTGTTTAATTTTTTAAAGTTTCACGAAACATGTGTAAGAATAGTTATATAAATATAAAAAAAAAATAGTAATGGATATATAAATAAACAATTAGAGCGGTTATAAAAATTAAAGCATGAAAAGAAATAAATAATATAAATATAATATAAATTAAGAGTTTGCGGAAAGTGTAATAAAAGAAAAATATATGGAAAGAAGAGGAAGATAAAAGTGAGTTAGAAACTTCTAGTAAACATAATCCAAATTAATTATAACACATAATGTTGTTCCATAATGTAAAGGGAAAAATATAAGGCTTAATAATAATCTATTTTGATCTATTATATGTGTATTATTCAAATTACTTATTTAAGATATTCTTATTTAAAGTAAGTTTAGTAAATAATAAGGAATATGTATCGGTAATATATATATATTTATCGTGGAAAACCCAGAGAGAGAAAGAGGTGTAGGGTGATTCTGAAAATTGAAGTGATAGAGAGAACATTGAGATGAAAAGAAAAAGTATAAAATAAGTATAGTAAAAGAGACAAAGGATAAATATACGAGAAGGCAAGCGTGATGACGTGAATATAAATAAAATGAGAAAATAAAAGAGGTATAAGGTAGTTGTAAAATTGAAGTGTAGAGTCTAGTGGGGAAAAATATAATTAGCATGAAAAATCAAGAGGAATATATATGTGGAGAACGTAAAGAAAAAGACCAATTATGAAGGTTGATATCAATATTTAGTAATATGTATATAAATTGGAATAAAAGTTTATCTCGTAAAGGAATTTAATTTTGCAACTGGCTATTATAAGGAACCTAGACCAGGGGAAGTGAACTAGACCAGGGGACCTTCCATTAAAGGAAGTGGGCACACTTTTACATCTTTCTTGTTCCAATGAAAGGGAAAGTTTTTAGGTAGTGAAAACGGACCTAAACCATACCCAGTTGGCTTTTCTTAACTAGGGCAGATGTCCTTGTAAATTAAAACCCTCCCCTTAAGGATAAGCTTAGATGGTGCATCATTAACCTAATCCGTACCATTCTCACTATCCATTTTTTCTGTCTTAACCTACAGAACAAACCAACCCTTACAAAAAGAAGTATTGAATTCTAATCTCTCAAATTCATATTACATTCTTAAACATAACATTACTCGTAGGAATCAGACACACATGCCTTTTCAACATAGTCAAACAAGGGTTTTAGGAGGCAATTCGAAGAAAAGATGAGGGGTGGGGAGGTGTTCAAATTTCAAGAAAATAAGTAATAGCATACATGAAAACCGTTTTGGAGATAATGGAATGAAAAGAAGTGCAAGAAAAGATAAGAGAGATTTGAAGCATATACTCTCCACCGGAGGGCATGCATTAAGAAATCTGATTTTCTTATCTTGTGGCCTCTGCTATACATCAAAGGAAACTCAGAAACTCAGCATCTTGCGTACTTCCATAATGATCGTTTTATAATGGCCACATTGATTCTCAGCCATTGAACATGGCCTCCTTTCAGACACATCCTATTTAATATAGGAGCTGCCACTTTTTTACTAATCAAATACGAAATGCTTCAACAACCTCAGGTAGCTTTTTTTCTTTCTTTTTTTCTCAACTGATTAATACTTTTTTTTGTCAATAAATTACACAAAATATTTTATCTTACTTTCCCTCACGCACCCTCTTGTGCACTTTCTCCCGTCACACATTTCACTGACCGAGTCGCATGATCAATTGGCTTTTTTTTATGTAAATTGTAATGGCCGTCTGCACATTAAATTGTTGTCTGCTTAGAAAACACTTTCTTTTTTAGCTTGGACTTTATCTACGAACTATTCATTCATTTATTCCTATTTGTTATAAATTAAAAAATATAAAAAAATACTCCCAAAATCTACTCTCTTACTTTTGGACACTCTGTAAATTTTAATTGTCTTAATTAAACTTATTGTGTTCACAGACATGTTTAATGAATTCTATAATAAGTATAAATTATTTTTTTACGTTCAATTAAAACTAATTTAAAAAGTAATATTGATAAGCTATTAATATTTTTTAATTTTAATAAGATTTCTAACTTGTAATTATTTTTAAAAGCCGAAACAAATGCCCCACTGTTTTTAAAAGTGGTTTTTTTAAAAGATAATAATTTTATAGAAAAAGTTGCAACAAACAGGTTTTTGAGAAAAACGACTCAATATTAGAGGACTACGTACTCTTATTAAAATCATAGCATTTACTTTGCCTGTATAGTTATTTTTTTTAAAAATTATTTAGATGAAAAAAACATCTTTGAAGGACGCTGTGATTCGAATTTAACAGAAATTATTGTGTGAATTTTACTTATTATTCTACTAGTCTTATGAAAAGAATTAGTTTTCATAAAAAAATAATTGATTATATAAAATGTGATTGATATTTCATTATAATATTTGTTTGGCAGGTATCTGAAATTTAGTCATTTTAGAAGTTTGACTTCCAAGTTTTTCCAATTATGACAAAACTAGTGCAATACTATTCAGATATTTTACTCTGTCACAAATTATTCATTTCCCAACGCAGGTGGTCCAAAATTGCAAAGCAACTACCCGGAAGGACTGATAATGAGATCAAGAACTTCTGGAGGACCAGGATCCAGAAGCACATGAAGCAAACTGAGAGCTTTCAGCAACAGAGTAATTGTGAGACAAATGATCACCAAGCTTGCAGCAGTCAAGTGTCCACCATTGCTGAGCCCATGGAGACCTATTCTCCATCCTGTTATCAAGGAATGTTAGAACCATTTTCAGCTCAGTTCCACACAAATCCTGATAATTCCAATTGTTGTACAAATGACAACAGCAACTATTGGAGCATGGAGGATATCTTATCAATGCAGTTAGCCAATTACTAAACGGGGACATAACCTATATATAAACACATAATATGTATAAAACCTAAGTGTTGAAGTTTCATAAAGCTGGAATCTCTGGCTTAAAACATATCAGGTTTGTTATATAAAGTAGTTGGATGTTTGTACTTTGTTTTTTTTTTGCGTACCATAAATATTTGAGAACTAAATTAGTTGCTGCTCTTAAAGTAAACTATATCTGAAAACAATTTTATAATGATACGTGTGGACTATAAAAGATATGGTTGAGAACCACAAAATTTTATATTTTTCCCCTCCTCTTGTTAGTAGTCCTATTTTTCAAGATTTTATCATTTTGTCTTTGTCTCACGTTCAACCTAATGATTATAGATAAAATTAACTTTTTGTATAGGGGGATTTCACAGGATAAAATTCTATTTGCTTTAAAGTACAGACCTAACATTTTAGCAGATGGCTAAACATAATATATAGAGATACACACTGTTGCTTAAAACTTTCAAATTTGATAAACTATTTCTTCTGCTTTCCATTGGAATTCAAAATATTAACGTAATGTACTTTGGCACTGAAATTTTGTAACAAGTGTAAGATATGTTTGGTATAGCAGATGATAGTGCCAAAACTGACCTTCATATGAACGGAAATACAACCACGCATGTGAGGTCAGGAACTTGCTTTTAGTCCCCATGCACACATGTACATATATATATAACCTAACTAAAGCCACAAGAAATTGACACGTAGCCTGAGAATGAGCCACTTTAGTAATTTTCGTTACAATTCACCCCGCCTTTTTCCTTATGGTGCATAGCCATGCAACATTAAAGACCGACGGGAACCTAACTCCTGTCCATGGATGCAGTGATGTCTTCACATGGGACTCCTAAATTTACCCCATCACCGTATCAGTTTTCACTACGGAAAATACAATACAATGAAAACTAACACCATCATTTTATATGGAATAAATACTGTTGCTAACTTTAGTTATCATCTATCACAGACATTTTATATAACAGTGAAGTTTTGATCTTGGCATTGTTTGAAGTCGGGTTAATGCGTAAGCTTTTGGGTAATTGTAACTGAAAGACATTGGCATGTTGCGAGCACCAAGTTAGGCCGGTGATGATATCAGAGTAAGACCATTCGTGGTCTGCCAAACTTCAACTTTAGTTTAGCTTCCAACACACTTATTCGAAGAAAGAGGGTTGAGGGGGTAACCGAGAGACTCGTCCTGGGATTGTGCCGTGTCCTATTAAGGAAACAAGGACAATTTCTTGTAGGCTTTAACTTTGTACCTATGCCATGCCAAAAGGAACTTGCAGCATCTATGAACCACTCGTTCTATTCAGTCACATGTTTTATGTGCTGAATTCAATTTCAACTCCCAAAAGAAACCTGACATGTGATGTGATAAGGAATGTTCACGTGGTGGGTTTGCCACTGGAGCAGAATAGGATCAAATTGAACAGATGAGTGAGTGTTTGTTACTTAATATCCTTCAGTTCATCAATACTTCCAGCTGCATCAATGGGGCCAATATATATATTCCCTTTCGCGTTTTCTCCTCTGCAACGGTTATTTTTCTCTCTAACTAATCATTATTTCACGCCACCCTTTAAATACCTCTCTTTACATTATTCAAAAAGGGCATTTTGGCCTTCCCCCTCCCCTTTTGCATTGCTATCACATGTAACAGAGGTGTTAACAAGTATTGTCAAAATGACCAATTCTATTTCCATTTTCTGATAATGGTTAACACAAGTTATAATGATTTCTCGTGCATTATCTTAATCATTTACTACAGTTGCTCTTTTGTTTGAGTCTTTGAAAAAATTCGTATGTACTAAAACAATACGTCAATAACCTCAATTTCAATGATCGATTGTACTGACATGTGAACGCACACTTAAACGGATATGTTTTTTTTATTGGATGGATGTATCTCCATTAGAATGAGAGTTTGGGAATTCTGTAAATTAAAGCAACATATCAACCCTTCATAATTAGTTACATAATATTTTTTTATACCATTTTTAATAACTACTGTATATAGTTTCTTGACAAATAAAGTTCTGGGAAGATATGATTGAGTGATATTCTGGACTAGTGAGAAGGGATTGCTGCTAAGCTGAAACAGGATAAATATGAGGTTTAAAGGTTAGTTGATAACGGGAGGATGATGGTAAGATCAACATAAAAGCAAGGATGCATGCACCACATGTTGGTTGAAATCATGTTAGTTATTGAGCATGCTAATATGAAAGGATGGAATAGTTTGTTGTTAAAATGTGATTGTCACTTTGGTGAAGCCTTTTAATGACTCGTCTTTGGTTTCTTGGAGGATTACATGGAGATGAAACTTTGTATTAAAATTTAAAGAATATGGAAACTTTGTATTAAAATTTAAAGAATGAACACATGTTGCTCATAGTTTAGCTAATATTGATCTTATTGTAGTCGCCAAACCTGCTGAAATATGATTTTCTTACGGTTGAAAATATATTTGAAAGTAGCCCAATTTACTAGAGACCATATTTAGAGAAGTTATTCATAATTAAGTAGTTTCATTGATAAAGAATCAATATTAATCACTATTTTACATTATCATTATGATATGATTAAATATAAAGAAATAGACTTTAAATTTAATTTAATTTTACAATCCTGATATATGAAGAGAGATTTATATTTATTTATAAATTATTAAAAGATTTTATTTTTAATAAATGTGATTGAAATAAATTTTATTTTATTTTTTTAATTAACAATAAAAAATATATTAAATAGGAATAATAAGGTTATTCCCATCTTATATACAAAATAAAAAGTTTATTATCTCCAACCTATATACAAAATAAAAAGGCAGCCTATGCCTACACAAGCACCAAGTGCCACATCAAAACCACCTCTATAGTCACTACAAATTTTATTCTATTTTAATTTTGATATTTTACGCTTATGTTATTTGTAAATATCACCTGATATAAGTAAAGAAATTCGTAGGAACATCTTTAGCTGAACTCATTTCGGCCAACTCACGTGATAACAGAATCCATGGTTGAGATCATTGTTGCAGAAGCAGTATTGCAGAGGACAAGCGTAAAATAGAACTTGATAAAAGGACCGAAAGTTAAATTGTTTTAGATAAAACAAAATACAGCTAGTTTGTTAGGAGTCCTTTTGATAAAGTAAAAAGTCATCGTAACGTCAGAGACTATATGTAAAAAGGGCTCATGATATTCATATAAAATATATACATACTTTGTTCCTACGTCAAATATATAATATAGTAATCACATAAGAACAACTTCAAATAATTATAGTAAAACATTGTTTCATTTTATTTTCTAGAATTAGTATATGACTATTAAGATGGCCTTGTAGTGGAGATTCGATAACACGACAATTGATTCCCCTAGACTTCGACATGCACATGCGCCATCCATCTATAGGTCAACGATCCCAAAACAAAAATAGGAATTAGAAGACCAAGATAAACGCATTCGTGAGAAAGTCAAGGCTATAGAAACAAAGGTCCGAGAGATCAACTCCATGAAGAGAGCGAAACTTAAGATTCGTGTAACATATGATTCTCACTTTCTAGAGATCCAAACCGAAGGCACAAGAGGAAAAAATCATTACGTAAAGAATATTAGTTAGAAGGAAGACCATATTATTACAAAATATACATTTCTACCACATATTATTTACATTGGTCGTAAAGTAATTACCGTTACGAAAAATACAGTAGTCTTTTCGTTAATAAATAGAACATTTTATATCAATTATAAATTTAATCAATGTAAAAAATATTTTCTACCTTGATTCAAATTTAAATTGATATAATAAGAACTGTTAGTGTAATTAATGTAAAAAGAAGAATACAATCTCCACATTATCCTTCGTCCACAATTTTGTGCTTACGTCCTCCAACACACCAGATAACCAAAAGACAATGGCATCGTAAACCAAATCCTTAACATTCTCCCCGAACCAAACCAAATACCCAACCCACAAGGCCCCAACTCCACACAATCAAAGGAAACCCAAAATGCCACCCCCCTTCAATAGTCAAACTCTCTATAAAAACTTATGTTTTTAACGGGTTCTTTGTATGAGGTTAAAAAACCTCTCCAAGAATATGTTGGTTCTAGAAAGTGGAATTTGAATAAAGTTTTTAAACAGTACTTCGAAAAATATTTTCGAAAGAAATGTTACACAGAGGTCATTATTTTATAAAATACATTTCCAAATCTTTCAACAGCCTTTTAAAGTGATAATCAAAAGTTAATGTAATGTGTGATACAAGAAAAATATGATGGAAATCAACCAATCACTTCTAATTAAGATATTGAAGAAGATGGAACTTCAAGAAAAAAGAATCTTCACTTTGAATAGTAGAATACTAACATTTTGAATAGTAGAATACTAAAATTTCTTGTTTTCTTTTTAGTTTAATCAAATTGTATAATATATATACTTTTTATACCTTTTGTAGAATTTCGTAGAGATTGGAGTGGGTTATAATTGGGCTTGAATGTTGGACGACCAAATCTGTGGTAGAGACCCTAGACAAAATCGGTTAAAAGAAGGGAGAAGAGGCTTTGAGCATGGAAGTTCCACCTCACATAGGAAAGGCCAATTTAGGCCAAATTGCGGGGCTGAATTTAGCCTTGTGCAACCTTGCATATGTGTTGATTTTTGCTTTGAAAGTCCACATTCTTTGATTCATGAAGTGACGGGCTACACATCTATAAATAAAACACATTGATACACTTACAACTCACCTTTGATTCAACGAGAATATAATCGATTATATACTTTCCTTTTGTACTCTTGGGTCATTACATTAAATTAGGGTTGACTTAAGGTGTAAGAAGGTAAAACAATGATTTTAGGCTTTAAAAAAATTTAACACTAATACACTATTATAAATTAAAAAATATTTAATTTTAAAATTACACTTAAAAAATATTTTTTAATTAAAAATTTAAAATATCTTAATTAACCGTTAAGTTTATATTTGTATTATAAATATTGTTTAGTGAATAACAATTTGGAAATTTCTCCAAATAAATTAATAATATTTTTATCTTTAAAAAAAAATAATAGTCAATGAATCCTAAAGGTTAAAGCTTTCTAATTTTCTATTTCTTTCCATTATTTCTTTCTCTGAATCTTTCACTTATCTCCTTCCTTTCTCTGACTTTTCGTTAGTTGTTCTATATTTCAAATTGAGTGTTTCATTGTCATTAGATCATTATCCAATTCCAAATTTGTTTTATCATACTACAATGTGCATTTATACGAGTGTTTCTATTTGGTCTTGGAATGATAGATAAAGAAATTGAGGTTTATGTTGGCCTTTTTCTCATTTTGAGTGCATCAATTAGGTAAAAATCAATATCATATTGATGAATTGATCTCAAAATCATTTTATTTTTTATTATTGTTTAATTAATCTCAAAATAATTTGTGTAGATTCAAGAAAGACTATTAAAAATTTAGAATTTATAAATAAAATTTAAACACTTAACAAAGTACAGAACCGAAAGGCAAAAGGAGACCTATGACTTCAAGACAATATGACATTCAAGTTCATTTTCTTAGCACACGTTATATTTTTTCTACTTAGTCTCGTTTTATACACTTATAAGTTATATTCAATGTTATATATATATATATATATATATATTATAGTTTTTAATTTTATAAAAAATATACAAATATATCAACTAAAATATATGAATCAGGGTATTCAAAACTTCAAAAAAAGAGAAGAGTTGTACTTTTTGTTGAATCACATAAATAAGCTATGGATAAATTTAAAAAAATAAAAATAAACAAAAAGAATGAATTAGAAAATACAGGTGAGGGCTCTTTGAATGAAGAAGGTCACAATAGGTGAAAACAACAATAAAGAAATAGTCAATGAAAATAATTCTAATTCTTAAATTCATAACAATAGGAAGGAAATTACAAGATTACTAATTCTACTATCAAAAATATATATGACCCAAGTCAATAGGAGAATATTGATACGAACTTGAGAAACTTATTAGTAGAAAAAAAGTCCTCCTAGAGTAATTGATATATATTTTTCAAAGGATAAATACTCTAGATACTTTTCTGCATCAAATTACGTTAAAAAATTGTTAATGGAGAGAAAGATCAAAGAAGATGACTTATTTATTATAGAATAAAGTTTGTTGTTGTTGTAAAATGTTTAATGTTGTTTGTTGTACAAGTAAACTAGCTAATGAAAGTAGTAGAGATTGGAAAAATCTTAGTTCTAAGTTAAATAGTTATGAAATAACTGATGAGCGCATTACACTATAAAAATTCTTGATTTACATACGGATTATTACATGCGGATTTTTATATGTAGATAAATTTAGCATTACATACGAATTTTACAAATAGATTTATTACATACAGATGTTACATACGAATTTATTACATACAAATTTATTACCAACGGATTCAAATTCGTATGTAATTACATACATATCTAAATTTGTATGTAATTAGCTACAAATTCTACATATGGATATATTACATACGGATCCAAATCTGTATGTAATTACGTACATATATTTCCGTAGATAATATTAATAGTTAAATTTATTAAAATTATTATTATTATTATTACTTCTAAAATTATAAATTATTATTATTATTATTATTATTATTATTATTATTAATTACATTAACATTATTATTATTAATAATAAAAATTAATAATATTTTTAAAATTTGGAAAAATATATTATTATTATATAAATTTATATAATTAATAATAATGAGTATATGATCGCAAAGTGCATGTTGGTGTAGTGGTTATGACTTGTGTATGTATACTGAAGGACTTGGGCTCGAATCCGTATGCAATTACATATAGAAAAATCTGTATGTAAAATTCATACACTGGAGAAAGATATTGTTAAGAGTTATTGTTGTTATTAAAGCCCTTAGTAAAAGTAACTTAGCATTATGTGGAAAAAATGAAAAGATATAAATGAGTTGATGAATTTGTTAACCGAAATAAAAAAAAAAGTTATGAAAAAAAATTATGGATGCGAAATATTCAATCATACTTGACTATATTCCAGATATAAGTCATCAAGAACAAATGTATTTTGTATTAGGGTGTGTTGATATTTCATTAACTCCAATACAAATTAACAAGTATTTTTTAGAATTTTTAAAAGTAAATGATACAAGTGGAAAATGTCTTTTTGATGTTATTATAAAAGAACTAAAAGTTATTCAACTTGATATTAATGACTTTAGAGGACAAGGATACAACAATGGGTCTAATATGAAAGGAAAACATCAAGGTGTGCAAAAAAGATTTCTTGATATCAATCCTAGAGCATTTTATACTCCATGTGGTTGTCATAATCTAAATTAGTATTTTGTGATATGGCTAACTCTTGTCCTAAAGCTACATCTTTCTTTGGAGTATTACAATATATATATATATTTTATTTTCTTCTTCTACCAAAAAGGTGGAAAATTTTACAAGATCATGTACATAACTTAACTCTTGAATCATTGTCGCAACCACGTTGAGAAAGTCGTGTTAAAAGTGTGAAAGTTGTAAGATTTCAAGCTTTGCAAACAAGAGATGCTTTATTTAAATTAGTAGTTGAAACTAGTGATGATCATAAAATAAAAAGTGATTGTTTAACAACTTATGAAATTGAAAATTTGAATTTTTGTTAAGCATGACTATTGGTATGACATTATTTGTAGTTAACTTGGTTAGTAAACATTTATAATCTAAAGATATGTGTATTAGTATAGATATTGAACAATTTAAAATATTTGAAGATATTTTTAGTTTTTTATTCAGTATTGAAAAATTAAAGTGATTTTGTTGTGTACTTCTGAAAGAAAAATATCTAAAACTTGAAAAATATTTGAAACATGATAATTTGGTGGATCTTAATGGCTTAAATTTATTTTTAGAATTAAATTTCTTAAAGGAGGTTATAGGAAAGAAAAATGATAAACTAATTGACATTCTTAATAATATAAAATAATAATTTTTTTTCCAAATGCATATCTAGCATATAGAATAATGTTAATAATTCTAGTATTAGTTGTTTCACCTGGAAGGAGTTTTTGAAAACTCAAATTAATAAAATCTTATTTAAGATTAACAATGTCCAAATAAAGATTAAACAAATTAGCTTTATTGTCTATTGAAAAGGATATATTAAATGAAATTAATTATGATAATTTAATAGATAATTTTGCATCACAAAAAGATTAAAAAATAAATTTCAAATAAAAATATCATAATTTTAATAAATTAATTTATTAATTTCAAACAAGCTTATTTTTTAATTTGCTTTAGGCCCCCTAAAGCCTTGTGTTGCCACTGGATGAGAGTAATCTTTTTATAGTTGTCCTTCAAAAATCCTTCCTTGGGAAAGAAATATGAGTTTCTGAAGAAATTTGGAAAAGTTTTAAGAATTATCTTGGTCTTCAACTACTTGAGAGAAGGTGTTTTCCATTATTTAATACCAAAGCTAGGTTTGGGCGTCTTTAAGAGATAAGTTTTCCTTATTTCTTACTTGTCTTAATTTTAAGTCTTGTTCATATTTCATTTGAGTTTAGTTTAGTTTACTTTCCTTATATGTTTTATGCCTAATTTTATTCTTAATGGATTCAAGCACTTGTTCTAATTGTCTTGAATCAATTGCATGTGATAGGAAACTCTATAACATGTTCTTCTTATTTCTTTTGTCATATTTTGAATTTGATCTTAACATGATTACTTAGCTTTGAATTTCTTTAATCTTTTAAGTTATCCAAAGTCTTGTTTTGTCCATTTATATATTCATGTTGAATATTAATATTACACGGTCCGATGAGGATCAAATGATGTGACAAAGTTTTGATGATAACAAAACTCAAGTATATATTTATATTTGATGATTTATATACATTGTGTAGTTAATTTTATTATTAAAGTAGTAGACACATGATCCATGAAGAGATAAGTTTTCTTACTATTTACTTTAGTTTTATGTTATTGATTTGATTTAAATTGATTTTATAGCCTGGTGTGTTTTAACGTTCAAATTTGTTCATAATGGAACTTATTCAAATTATTATGGAGTATTTAAATGTGATTAATTGATTTTATATCATATTGTGCTTTAATGTTCAAATTTGTTCATCAATGGAAATTATTCAAATTATTATGGAGTATTTAAATGAGATTAATTGATTTTATATCATATTGTGCTGTAATGTTCAAATTTGTTCATAATGGAAGTTATTCAAATTATTGATGAGTATCTCAAATATAATTTCTCTATGTTATTTTAAATTATTTCTGATACATAATTAATCAAGTTTAATGCAATATAAAAATTAGAGAAATATTTCCAGTTTGAGCTCCATACATCAGAAAGTCAAGATTGCTCTATTCAAGCATCCCAATGACTAGTTTATCAAAAGCTACATATAGAGGAGCAAATTCAAGTTGTAGAACAAGAAGCGAAAAGAGAAAAAAATCATACAATACGTTGAAGAATTAGAGTATCTACTATTGAGTGTCTATTGCCAATCTGCTATTGAGAGCATATAGAGTTTTGGGTTGTGTGAAATCATTGTGTAATTCTTCACCATTGTGAAGTAGACCCTTGTGAGTTTTCATTGTTCTCTCTTTTGAGAGTGTTTCTTTCAATCTTAAGTGGTCTTGATCTTATGGGGAGATTGAGACTGGTATAACCTGGAGAGGTTTGTGTATTGGTTATAACCTAGAGAGGTTTGTCTACTAGTTATACCCTAGAGAGGTTTATGTACTCATTGTAACCATTTCTAATATAGTGGAACCTCTTGAACGGTTTGTTCAAGGGAGAACTAGACGTAGCCCAAGAGATTAGGGTGAACCAATATAAAATTGCTTTATTCGTGCTTATACTATTCTTGCATTGGACAATTGCTTAGTGATTTATATTTATACTGGATTGAGTTCAGGCTCCATTCAATCCCCCTTCTAGAGCCAACTGTTTCTACAAACTGTTAGGTATTCAAGTGTGAGTCTAAGTTCCACATTGGGTAGGAATGAGAAATTTGAGCAACATATAAGAAAGAAGACCAGCAAACCTAATGCCTTAAGGTTTTGGGTTGAAGGTGGTGTCATTCCCTTATGTGGTTTAGCTCTTGTCTCGTTCTTATTTAGTCTCCCCAGTGATTTCCCCTCGAATTTTCCTAAGAAGTGGTATCAGAGCCAATGGTTTTCGGCTTGGGCGAGTACATTTTGACCCTGTATCGAAAGTCTTCCTGACAGAGGTTTCAGGCAAGCGTGTCCCGTATAAGTGTGTCAACGTCGGTACAAGTAAGGGGTCGTTTGCTTCTGCTCGAGGGGGCTTTCACTCGAGGGGGAGTGTATCAATGTGTAAGAGGGACTCTCACTTGAGGGGGAGATTGTTAGGTATTCAAGTGTGAGTGTAAGTTCCACATTGGGTAGGAATGAGAAAGTTAAGCAACATATAAGAATGAAGACGCACAAACATAATGCCTTAAGGTTTTGGGTTAAAGGTGGTGTCATTCCCTTATGTGGTTTGGCATTCTTGTTTGGTCTCCTTAGTGATTCCCTCTCGAATTTTCCCAACAGTTCATAATTCCATTACAAGTGGTCCTCAAATTTTTTTCACAATTTTTTTAAAGAGCATGAAAACCAAATTGATTTTTGGCTTGTACTTTGTAGTTTGAGTTCTTCTTTTGCTATCAGACTATTAGCAAAGTTCTAGAAAGAGTTCTCATATAAATTGTTAGGCTGGAGATTTTAAGTCCAATTTCTTTGAATTTGAGTCGAATCCTTTGCTTAGAACACATTACACCTTTTTTTTGTTAATTTAGAAGTTGAATTTGAGAAATACTTGTGAGTTATTCTTTTTTGTTAGTAGAAAAGAATAAAATAAATTAAAGGAACACATATACAAGAAAGTTTAGAACAAAGGAATATATTTACAACATCACCCAAGTTTACACCCTTCATCATACAAACCCTATATTACAGTTGAGTACATTTTAACCCACGTTTATGGCCCAACAAATACAATTTGTTGCATAATCTGGGCCCAAATGTGTCCTGTGGAGTTGCCCATTTTCTGTAACTTTAGCAGGTTCGATAAGAAGCGTGCACCTTACTACACATAGCATTTTAGTTACAAATGCAATGTGGTTTCAATGGCAGGTTCTGCATCCTTTTTTAACAACCCCAAAATAGCAAACATGTTGATGCTTTGTTGTAGGCAGAGTTCCCCATTGTAATATTCATGTTGTACATTTCCATCAGACTCATTCACTAGTGGAAAAACCACCTTTTACACCGGTTCTAGACGACATACAACACCGGTTCTGGAACCGCTGTAGATTCCGACACTATAGAAAGTCTGGACATACTATAGCGGTTGTTTAACTACTATAGTATATAGGAGATACCACCTCGGTTCTTGAAAAATTGTTGTAATACACCTGCCTAATTTTCCAGCAAATGGAATTTTTCTTAATAGAAAGAGATATTACAGCAGTTGCTTGGGACAACCGCTGTAATATCAGGATACTATGGTGGTTGGATGATGCAACTACTGTAGTATCTCGATATTACTCCTAGCTCCACTATAGTTGTCTTCCTCTTTTTTGCATTTGCATACATTCTAGATAATTTATTTGTGACAGGAGTGTTAATTGTCCACTTGTCCTCCCGAAAATAAATTGTCACATTTTCCCAACTTCCACAGGACATTTTCATTAAACCACTATCCTTCTACTTCCTTTCCAAAAGCTTTCCTTAAGTCTCTCCACCACCTTGATTCATAGTTATAAGTCTCCCCTCTTCGTTCAACTTTCTCCATGTCCCATATTTTAACTCCAATACTTCCCTCCATAGTCCTTGTTGACATGTTCCCAATCTCCATTTTCACTTAGCAAAGAGTGCCTTAAGAGACAGTGTATTATCCTTGGTTCGTAATCCCCCATGTTCCTTAGGTTTACACAAATTTTCCCATTTTACCAATGTCATTTTCTTACCTGCAGCATTCCATCCCCAAATAAAATTCCTTTGTATCATCATGACCTCTTGGAACATTCTTGGACTAGGAAGAGTGCGAAGAGCCAAAAAGATTAACAAGAGTTAACCATGATTAGCTAAATTAATCCCTTGAAATTAGGTAGTGACAATGTTAGTTCCTAAAAATCATGAAAATACAATGTTTACAAGTGATGACATGGAAAGTACGCACATGTGCCACCAACTTGAGGAGTTCCAATGGTCATGGAGCTCTCTCTCAATTTGTAATCCTTAAGTGCTTTAGTTCTCTCAATTTCTTCCTATTTAAGGGCTACACTTGCTTTATTTATTTGTTCCTAAAGCTTTGATTCTTCTTCTTGTGATTTTTCCTTCAAAATTCTTCTTTATTTGCTCTTCTTTCTTCCTTTTTAGTTACTCTTCTCGTTTCAATTCCTTGAAGCACTTCTTTTGTTCGTGCCTTCGATACTTCTTCATCCTTGTATGTATCATTCTCTCCATCTTGGAGAGAAATTGTCTACAAATTTTGAAGTCCTGCATCACAAAGAGAAAGATCAACAACATTGAACCTATGACTACCAGCAAAATCCCCAAGGAGATCTCATTTGTAAGCATTGTCATTCATTCTCCTGAAGACTTGAAAAGGGTCATATCTCCTCTAGCTTGGAGTTTGGTTTTTCTCTGATTTGGAAGTCTATTCTTTCTCAAATGAACCCAAACTCAATCTCTAGCTTAGAAGATACCTCTTTTCTGTCAACATTGGTGCTACTTTTGTATTTGATGAAGTCAACTCAAACCAAGAATGAAGATCACTTGGAGTTGGTCTAGTCTTAGTGTGTGTGTGTGTGTGACTGTGATCTAAACCATGAACATACATACTATATCATTAGAATGAGCTTAAAGATATTTTAGTAAAACAAAATACAAAAATGGTAGTAAGTGGAACTTAATGAAATTGAAAATCGTTTCATCAAAGTACTTAAAACTGATTGTTTTTAAAATACACTTTGCTGAAAAATCTTGTTAACAGAAAATCAATAGATTCAAGTGTATTTTCAATCGATTGTTTCATATTACTAAAATTGCTTTACAAACTATTTTTGATTGTATAAAATTGACTTTGTTTTCACATTGAGAGAACACGAAAAAAAGAGAAATTTTGAGTGAATTCTTTGCGAATTACAGTGAATACATTGAGATACAATTGGTTTTAAAGAGATTTGGTTCAAGAAGAAATAAGAAAGTGAATCTTTAAGCTCATCCTTGGTAGAAAATTATGTGTTTTGGTTCTGCATTACAGGGAAGTTGTTGTAGTCCTTTTCCATCATTGGTTTCTTTGTACAATTATAGTATTGGTTTTTTTTTATTGTACATTGTTTTAGAGTGTTGTTTTCTGCAAGTGTATAGGTTTTATGGTTGTAGAAGTGCATAATGGTTCTGCACAGTGAGTGTGTTCCTTTGCAGGGAGCAAGAGAGTGTTCTTGTAGGGTGCAAGTGTGTGTATTGATTGAACAATTTGGTTCTTTAGCAAAATTTCTTTGCTCGTTGGCAAAAAGACTAGATGTAACTCTTGAGGAAGAGTGAACCAGTATAATTCTTGATCTTTTTGATCCCTCTTATCCCTTTCTTGATTCACAATTTAATTTTGCATAATTGTCTTTCTTGCTGCACACTTTTTCAACTGATTGTTTATACAATACAACTGGTTAATTTTCTTTACTACAACTCTATCATTTTTGTTCATTACTGCTTGTGACTCAAGTGCTTTCTGCAAATTGATTTATAAATTTATTTTTCACGTGGTTTGTTTTGTGAACATATTAATTGGATTTTTCTACAAAGATTTATTCTTGATTAATCAATTGGTTGTTTCTCAAATTTAATCAACTGTGATTACTATGTTTGTAATCAACTAAAAAACTGTGATTGATTGTTTAGGTGAATTAATTTATTGCAATTTGTCTCTTATAATCTGTGATAATTTCAATTGATTGTAAATTTTCTTCAATTGATTACAATTTGGTGTTTGATTTTTCAACCAAGAAAATTGATTGGTTATATTCTTGATTCAATTGATTAAATTCAAGATTTTACATTCAGTGTTTTTCATCTTTAATTGATTGCAATGTTTGGTATTGATTCTGACAAGTTATTGTGAATTGTTTGAATGTAGGATTTAATTGATTGATTATCTGTTGAACTATATTGCGAGTTCTTTTTGTTCATTGTTTTAGTACTTCAATTGATTGATTCTGTTCAATGCAACCAAATTTCCCATTGTAAATTGTTTTAATAAAAGATATTCATTCTTTCTATTAATTCTGTTTACTGTTTTGCAAAAAAAATTCAAAATTTAATTCATGCTCCTCTTGAACTCAGTCTAAAACTCTTTTCATTTTCTACCTTCCTCTCAACCTCATTTTTTACCTTGGCATGTAGGTATTTTTTTTTTTAAATTTTGCTCTTTGACTAGCATAACTACACATCATATCTTTTGGAGTAGGAAGGGAAGTAGTACAATGAACTACTCTATTATAAGTAAACTCAATGTCAGGAATATGTGTGTCGCAACCAGAGTCACGAAGGAACGATGATTCGAAATAAAGATTAATAGGTTTTCAAAATAAGGGAGTCGTCACCATAGTTTTCAAGGAAAACTACGGAAAACCAAAGAGAAACATGGATAAGGCCAGTCTACGAAAATCGGATTGCAAGTCCGAGAGTCGGTTACGCGTGGGAAAGGTATTAGCCCCCCATGGCGCCCGTCCTAAGATGGTACCTTTAACTGAATAAAATGAAATGGGTGTAACTTTTGAAATATTTATTTTTCATGAAAAACAAAACATTTTTTATTGGAAGTAGCCCGACAAGGTTTAACCTCGCTCCTAAGTATCTCCATCAGAGATGGAGAATCAGAGTTACGTAATTCTATGTTTTGAAAAATTGTTTGTTTGAGAATTTGATATTTTAATGTTTGAAAACTTTATATATTTTTTAATTTTAGAAAAATTTAGTGTTCTAAAAAATTAAACTTCATTTTAGACATCGCTTGACGCATATGGCCCTTTGATATTCCAAATAAAATTAAAATTTTTCGAATTAAATCCTGCATAATACGAACTGTTATTTAGGAATTTAATTGAAATTTATTTTCTAAAAATCAATCTTGCATGACACATGACGCGTACGGTCAATTGGAATTTTAATCAAAAAATCATTTTTTATTTTATTAAAAGAAAATTCAATTGTTTTGAAAAATTGATTTGTTTTTATTTTTATTATTTATTTTTATTTTTATTTATGAAATACCCAGAACAATTCACAAAATTCTTTTTTCCTTTTTAAAAAAAAATAATTTAGAAACATAAAGTGAATAAAGGCAACTAAATGTTATTTAAATGAAGTAAGAGAAAAAAATATTAAAAAAACATTGTTAGTGGAAATTGAATACTTACGTGGAGTGAAGCATTAAATGCACTTTCTTTCTTTTTGGTACTACGTGCATTGTAGTAAAGTGAGGATTAAAAACTAGTGCCCATGTTTACATTCATATAATCATTCAATGGAACCAAAGAGAGAGAAAGAGTGTAGAAACCATACTTCAACTAAAAATGAATAGTGGTGAGTATAAAAAGAAAACCAAAATTATTTGGCATAATATCACAGTGCAGCGAAAAGGAATGCAGAGAAGCCAATGGATTTTTGGCAAAGTATAACAAACAAAGTACAAGCATGAATTGTAACATGTAAAAGATTCTAAAAATTAACGTATGTAATATGCCAACTAGTCACAGTGCAACTTGCAACCAAAACATAATGTGAAACCCAATCTTTGTGAATGAAATTTATAGTCTAAATATGAAGGAAATTAATCAAATGCATGCTGGAACTAGAGATCCACATGAGACGAATATAAACCTAGCCTATAACAAAACAAAAGAGCCTTCTGATCAACATAAAATCTAACCAAATCACAGCTTCTCGGAACGCTCATGCTTATAAGATATTCGATGAAATGCAACAACATGTCTTTAATTTTCAAAACCAAATCTCTTCTCACTTGTTTATTACAAAGCTATTTTTTATTATTTATAAACACTAGATTATCTACAACTATCAGGCCTACACAGAATAACACCACATCGTCTTCTCCCTCGCGTCTTGGGCTAAAAACGAAATTGCTCACATTCATTTTTCATCATTTAAAGCACTAAAGATCCATATCACAGTTTGTTCATGTTCATATGTCACTCAGTATGTAAAGAAAATGAAAATCGACATGAAACGAGAGAGATAAATTCAAGACGTGACCTCGCCGGAGTGAGATCACAGTGAAACCCCGGCGAGTGCTATCCTTCGGCTGGATGATTCAAAAACAATCTCTATTTTACTCTTATGTTCATACAACACAGACTAGGCAAAGAAACACAAAGAATCATTCATAAACCAGAAAACACAATAGATTACAAGTGCATTTTTCATGAAGGTTACAATGAACAGTATTTAATACAAGTATAATCAATTTCCAATGCACTAATGGATTTAAACAACGAAAAATGAAGAGGAGAAATATACCTGTTGAAGCGCAGAACGTATTCTTCAGAAGATCTTCTTCTCCGACGAGCTTCAAGTTTTCCGGCGAGCTTCGATGCTTGCTTTTCTTCCGCTGATCAGCTCTACGGTGAACGTTTCAAACTCCTCTTAGTCTCTCACTCACGGATTCTCTCTAATGGAAAATGCTCTCTCCAATTTCTATTTTTCAGTTCAGTTTTTGTTCGTTCTTCACACTCGTCTCCTACCCTCTCTTCTCCATGTCTTCCCAAAGAAAACCCAAACTGGTCTTTTTTGTTTCTGTGTGTCCCAGCATCCCCCGAGTTTGCTTATGAGGTTTCTTTTTTTCTTTTTGGGCGAGTAAAATGCCAAAAACGGTTAGTAGGGGAAGCTATAGTGGGGAACCAATAAGCTTTTCAGAGATTATGCTGGCTGCCCCAAGGGACATTGCAGCTCCTGATTTTGGTGTAGAGGGTGGTGGAGTTAGAGCAAACGTACCACAGAGAATCAAAAGATTCGGGGGTGCTTATAGTAGCTAAGGGGGTGTGAAAAGGGGAGTGGACTGACCCAAGATGTGGTAGCCTAGAGAGGACCACAATTTTTTTGTATTTTACTACCATTATTAAAATAAATAGAGAAAGACAATAAAATAAAATAAATACATTTTTTTCATTTAATTTTTTTTAATAAGAGAGAATACAAACAAAAATCAAAGTTTACTAAATGATTAAATTTTTTGAAATTATTAGAAACACACATTTTTTATCCGGACGAAACTAGGTGTTGACAATGTGTTTTCCACTCTTTGAGCTGTTTAGATAACATACATCTCAAATGTTGACTTAAAGTTTTATTATCAATATCTTTTAACCATAGTTTGGGGGTGGCAAGAAGTTAAGAAAAGAAGTTTTATTATTAGGTAACCCCACAAGGTCCTAAAAAAGTGACTAAGGAACTTAGAGTCACGGTCAGACACAATACTTCGAGGGAGTCCATGTAATCTAACCACTTCTTTAAAGAATAAATTAGCTAAAAGAGATGCATCATCAAATCTGTGGCATGGTATAAAATGTGTCATTTTTGAAAATCAATCCACAACCATAAAGATGGAGTCATGTCCACTCCTTGATCTAGGCAATCTAATCACAAAATCCATGGCGATATCTTGCCAAGGAATGTTTGGAATTGGAAGAGGAGTATACAAGCCATGGGGTAGACTTTGGACTTGGCCTTCTTCCTACATTTTTCACAAAATTTTGAAACTTGTTTTTGCAAGTGTAGCCAATAAGAAAGTTCTTCTAAAATCTCCAAAGTCTTATTTACACCAAAGTGCCCCATTAAGAGTGCTCTTGGGTATTCAAAGGTTTTTATCACCAAAAAGAAATCCATCATGTATGAAAAATTAACCCTTGGGAAAATTTTAAAAATTTTGGGAAAAGTTGTCATCATTTTGATACAACTCCTTTATGTGATCAAAACCTAAAAATTTAGTTTCTAAAGTGACAACCAAGGTATGTCTTCTAAACAAAGTTTCCACAACAATATGTTTTTGACCTTGCTTGTCTTTGATCACATATAGGAATTGTTCAATGTACTTCATCCCCTTAGCATGACTTTTGTTAAGCTTGCCTTGACTTTTCAAATGTTTAAGGGACTCATGATCCCTATGTTGTTGGCAATGTTGCTTAAGAGTATTTGATGAAGTCAAGTAATGAAGAAGCCTTGAAGGTTTAGGTTAGAGTCTTAGGGGTGTTAGCACCAGTAGCTACTAGATATGATTTGATGAAATCAACACAAGAGTGAAGCCTACAATGGATCCTAGCTACGATATAAAGTGCATGAAGACTTGAAGAGCTTGATAGAGTATTGGTCCTAGACTAGGCGGTGTGTGTGTGTGATTGTGTGTTGTGTTTCTGATTTAAAATCATATGATTGCATGATTGATTATTCAAAAGTAAGCTCCAAAGATGAATTTGCTTAGTAATATTTTTCAAAAGATATTAAGAATAAAGCAAATTTGAGTTTGTTAATCAAATTCAGAAAAGTAATCAGTAAACTGTTTTCAAAATATGAACCTCATATATTTTTTGTTAAGTCATAGGATGTTGTCAATTGATTGAATGATGACTTAATCGATTGAAGCCTTAACGGGAAAAAATAACAGTTTTTTTATATAAAGGGACATGCATGTGCTTTTCATATAACAACAAGTACAAAAATCATATTGAGCGGATTTTTAGTGAAACACTTGAGAGAAAAACATGCGCAAACCTTGTGATCGATTGAGCAATTGTTTTTCAACAAGAAAACTGTTCTTGGAGCTTTACTGCTGAATTGATCTACTACAAACTACGATATTGAATCAGAGCTAAGTATTCCACTTTGTTCATAATACATTGTATAATTTGTTGAGTGGAATTACTGTATATTGTTTGTATTCTTGATACATTTCTTGTACTAGAATTGAACGTTACAAGTTACAGAGGGTTGTAATTGCAACTGGTTATTTGCAGAGGTTTCTGCATTGGTTTACACCTACTGTAGGTTTTAGTAGTATGTGATTTTTGTAGGGAGCAGTGTGTACTGCAGGGTGTCGCAACCGGGATCACGACGGGGCAATAAAAAATTATTTTTAAAAAATTTAAATAGAGATTGGAGTCGCCACTATAGCTTATTATGGGAAACTATAGAAAAACCAAAAATAAAAATGTCTACGAATCATATTCAAGATTCGGGAGTCAGTTACGTGTGAGGAAGGTATTAGCACCCCACAACGCCTGTCCTAAGATGGTACCTTTAATCAAATGAGTAGAAATAAGTGTGGTTTTACAAAATTTCATTCTTCCCAAATAATAACAATAATAATATGACAAACATGCTAATAAATAAACAAACAAAATGTCATTTTTCCCAAAACAAACAAACATAAAATCAAAACAAATAAATAAACAAGAAAAAGAAAACATGCTAATAAACATAATACATAAATAACAATTATTTAAATACAAATAATAAGCAAAAATAAGACAAATAAACAATAATAAACAAATAATATCTTTTTTTTTTTTTTGGGTCCGACAAAGATTGACCTTGGTCCAACGTACCTCTATCCGTGATAGAAAATCAGGGTTCACGTAATTCTAATTTTGAAATTGATTTGTTATGAAAGCTGGTATTTATTTTTATTTTTTTTTAAATTTCATTTAATCTTGTTAAAAGAAATATTTATGTATTTTTTTATTGTTAAAATTTTATATTATTGAAACTGTTTCACATTTTTATTTTTTTCTAAAAAGTAAATATTTTTTACTATTTTTGAAAATATTTTATTTTAATTTTTTTTAAAACTATTTTGAATCTAATATTTTTACTTTTGAAAGTTTATGTTTTTTATTTTTAAAAGTTGATTTATTTATTCTTTTTATTTTGAGACTTTTTTATATATTTTTAATTTTGAAATTTTGATATTTTATTAACTTTTGGGAAATATTTTATTGAATTTTTCACAAATGATATACTTTATTTATTTTTGGGAAATATTTATTATTTTTTATTAAAATTTTGGAAATGTTTTATATATTTTTATCTTCACAAATTTACTTAAAATAAAACATTATTTATTGATTTGGTAGGAAAAAAAGTAATAATAATAATAATAATAATAATAATAATAATAATAAATATAAAAATAAAAATGGTTTAGGGTTTTTTTTAGTACTCTGATCTCTTGCTTCCATGATCTAGTGAGAGTTATGTTTCTTTTTTTTTTGTCCTCTAAGACCGTGTGAAACAGCAGCCTCTAGGAAAAATTAAACAACGGAACGTGCTTAGAGTAGTATCCGATATATGAGACGTGCTTATTGCAACATCTCCGGTATAACAAAAATAAATATGAGACGTGCTTAGAGCAGCATCTCCAGTTTAACAAAAACATATTTATAATGCAAATTTATTTACAAGCAATAAAAATACTAATATTCATGATATTAAAATTTCAATAAGTCAAAACAAACAAAATAAGGACAAACAGAATAAGAACAAATAGAACAATCACATGAGGCTGAGCAATCAAGACATACCAGTTGAAGACCAGCTTCAGTAATTTTTTTCGTGTGTAATTCTAGTGCTTTCTCAAAAAATGTGTGTAAAATGTGTGTAATTCTCTGATTTTTCTAAAGATGGGTGTAAAAAACTGCTCAGAGTAAATCATGTCTGTGTGACCCTTACTCTGGTCCCAAATTATAGAATTTTTCTTAAACCTTTCAATGAATTTGCCTAATAATTTCAATGAATATCTGCCAAATAATTTTAATGAATCTATCCAATAATTTCAGCTTAATGCACTTACACTTAATTGAGATAAAGCTGAAGAATAAATCAAAATCAATTAAAGTTATTTGTAATTAAGCAGAATAATCACCCATTATTACCATTATTTGCAATTTAGGAGAATAATATCTAATTAATATCGTTACTTGCAATAAAGGAGAATAATCACCAATTATTATCATATTCCCCTAGTCAATCTGTTTAAATTTCTATTAATTAATATTTTTGAATTTTAAATTAATTTTCATGCATTAAAATGGGTGTCAGGCAGTCAGATTATTCAGTAGAGAGAAAAAGTGTGATGTGGTAGCACTTTATTAGGAAGGGATGCGAATAGTAATTTTTATTTTTTCATTTTAGCACTCTTTTTAATGGACTGGGCTTCAGCAAACAGGTTCTTTTTTCATTATTTTTCATCATATTGGATCACACTCTTTTTTTTTTATTTTTATAAATGAATCCCCATTAAATTGGGCTTCAGTTAGATCAATTTATTTTTTGATTAAACTACTTAGAAGATTGTGCTTCATTTTTTTTTTTACTTTTGTTGCTTTTTTTTCTTGTTCTTTTTACCAATTTTTTTTTATTTCTTTTCATTTTGAAATAATTTTATTTGCCCGGACGAAATTTGGTGTTAACACGGGGAGCAGTATTGTATCTTGTAAAACTAATCTTGGAGATCTTTTAGTGGAAATATTTGTTAGTTTGCAAAGGACTAGACGTAGCCCTTGAGGAAGGGTGAACCAGGATAAAATCTTGTGTTCTTGATCTTTCTTTCTCTCTTCTTGAACACATATGGGTTTCTGTTTTCGCTCTATCAACTAGTTGTTCTTCACGCTTATTGTTTGATAATTCAATTGATAATCTTTGTCTGTCTGGACTAGTTATTTCATCAGGTTAACACATTAACTAATACCTAATAACATTGTTGAACAAAAGAACATTTGTATAACATTCTTTCTTGAGATAAGTTGCAATTTCTTGAAGTGTTCATTATCTGATTAATTCTGCGTTGTTCTGATATTCATCTTAACTAAGTAAATTGCTTTCGCTTATGGTTTTGATAGTATCTTGATCAACTGCAGTAACTGCTTGTCTTAGTACACTAATCTGGATTTCAAGATTCTGTAACTTCAGTGAATTGTATTGTGCTGTTTCAGTTTCTCATAAATCTGTATAATTGACTGAAATTGCTCTTTGACATACTGATTCTTGCTGTGTAATTTTGAATTGCATTGATCAATGAATTGATAAAGAATATTCATTCAATCTTTCATACTTTCCAGTATTTGCGAAAAGTTTTTAATAGTTCAATTCAACCCTCTCTTGAACTCAACCTAAACATATTTTCTACTTGAATTAGTCATGATCATTGTAATTGCTCTAAGAAAATCAATTGAGCTTAATCTAATTTGTTAATAATTCACAAAAAAAGAATCGTTATACTGATAATTTTAAAGAACTATTTTTTATACTTAATCATTTCAAAACGTATTTAGTAAAATAAATCAATTTGGACGCCCTTTTAATAAATTGATTTTATTAAAATCTGTCCTCTTATAAATAACCGAGTTGAGAAATATGCAGAGAGTGAATTTTTGAGATTTAGAATTTTTAGAGAGGTCATTCTTCGTGCAAAAATAATTTTACTTAGAGTTTATACATTCTTTTTTATCAAGAACATTGGAAATTGATTTTTTAAAGCAATTGTTTTTAACTTGTCACTAGTCTACATAGTGGTTCATGTGATTTATGTCAGGGAAGTGTTTCTTTAACCTTTGAACTTGTTGTTTCATAGTAGTTGCAATTTCATGTTGCAATGTTTCAATTTTAATTGATTGTATTGGTTCTTATACTATAATTAGATATGGTTTCTAATTATAGGTGTAGCAGGGTGTTACACGGTGTACTGTTGAATCTTGTAGGGTGCAAGATTGTTTCTTAAAATTACACCTATTACATCACTTATAAACACAACTGAATAAAAAGAACATTTTCAGAAATCTCTAACAAGTATACATATGTGAAATATAACCCCAAAATCTAGGGTATTACATTCTCTCCAACAACAAAAATTTTCGTCCTCGAAAATTGACATACTACGAAAGAAATAAAGATCGGTTTCTAGAGTGATTTTTATCCATCTCCAAAGTTCAACCACTAAACTTCCTCACACAAATACATTAATTTTAATATTTTAAAAATATATAAAAAAATCAATATGTCAAAATAAACATATTTTAAAATATATCAGAATAAATATATTTTAAAGACAAGAAAAATAAAAAAATAAAAAATAAAAAAAAATATTTACCACAGTTGTATTGGTGAAACTAATAAAAATATATAGTTTTATAATCCCAAAAGTCAAAGAGAGATACTATTAATTAATATAATTCAATAATGAATCTATAAACTTGTCAATAATAAAGTATAGGAGAAAGATAAATTAAACTTACATTGTCAATTTTTTTTTCTGTAAAAATAATGTGCAATTGAATTATACTTACACTAAAAAAATATGCCAAAAACATGATACTTTTTAGGTACAAATCCAGTAAAAAAAAATAATGAAAGGATAGTAAAAATAGAGTGCCAAAACCATGAAGATGGAGACTTTTAAAGGTCCTTAAGAAAGAGAAAAATTGAATAAAGAATATACAGTTCTCCATTATTTTTTTTTTATTTGTAATTTGAAAGTTTTTTTTTTCAATAAAAATGTACAAAATTTTTAAAATTATATATAATTGAATTATATATACACAAAATTTAATTACTCAATCAAAACATATCTTCTAAAGATACTCTAAACACGAAACATTAAGATTGAAATATATCTTAATTTAGTAATGAGTGTGCACCCTCAACACTTCATCAAGATTCTTTTCTTTCTTAATAATTTCATTCTCATTCATCACAATCAACTAAACTCAAATACAAATCAAAATTTCATAGATCATGCTCAAACATCCAACTAAAAACATTTTTCCTATTTCTTAAAACTAAATTTAAAAAAAATCACATGTAGAAGAAATACAATAAACCCACTACCCTCAGGTCATCCTAAGGACGAACGACTCTGATACCAAATGTAACATCCCATATTTTTCATATAATAGAAAATTTATTGCATAAAAATTTATATAATAAACTTGGATATAAAAATCAATACATTCATAATGTATTTAAAAATATACTTTTCCACAAAAGATCTAATAAAAATATCTTCGTAAAAATTACAAATAAAATAAAGCTTCTCCATCAATTTACTGGAGACTCACACCACCTGTCAAATCCTCTGCTCCCGTGTAATATACACGATCATCACAGTTTTAAAAACAAAACAAACAACACACAAAAAGAAGGGTAAGCTAGAGAGTTTTCAAAAAAAAAATATATTTTCATAAATTGGATTTCTATCTAAACAAAACAACAATAATTTAATCGTTCATAATTCATCTCACATCATACATACACTGACTCACAAGCAAAGGCACTAGACTCTCTACTTCCAGAAGACACTCGTGCATTGAGTTAGACTCAGAGGTGTGCACCTGTCATATACCACCCAACTGTTCCGATCGGGCTCATATTTCAAACCTCAGAACAGTTAATTCCGATCGGGCTCATATTTCAAACCTCGGACAGGACCATATGAACCCCCTTCGACTCTTCACCAACTAGTAATCTTCATCCATGTGAATCCAATGTACTAGTAGAGTCAGGATACCTCCTTAGGAATCCCCAAACAATGCACATCCTAATAATCTCAACACGGGTATCTCCTTTCCTGAAGATACTATGTCTCGATCACACACCACATCATTCACAAACAATGATACTACATAATACAATACATTAACATTCATCCAATTCATTAATAAACAAATAATTACAATGTTTATGAAAAATAATCAAACTAGCTTCCCTTACCTCTATAGAGTAGAGATACTCAAAAACTTTAAAATCACGGGCAATCTAACTCTGTTCAAGAATCTGATCGGACACTCTTGATCTACTCAACGCTGGAATCTAGGATTGTCTTCTGATTGTCAATCTGATAATCTATGAGATCGCAAATCTAGAGAGAAGGTAGAAAATTTTAAAGAGGATTTGTTTGGGAGATGGTGGTTTTCATAAAACTGTATATCTTCTTAAAAGGAGAGAGAGTTGGTAGTTTTTATTAGAATAAAACAAAATATCTTTTTAGAGAAATAAAATATCTTCTTAGAGAGAAAATATCTTCTTAGAGATAATTGGTGGTTTTTATTAGAACAAAACAGAATATCTTCTAAGAGAGATAGAATATCTTAGAGAGAGAGTTGGTAGTTTTTATTAGAATAAAATAGAATATCATTTTAGGGAGATAGAATATCCTCTTAGAGAGAGTGTTGGTGATTGTTGTAAAAATAAAAAGTAAATAATTATCTTTTATTTACTTAAACAATTGTTCTGTTAAAAAAATAGGTATTATCTTATTTATCTCTAAAACTAAATTTTATTCTATAACTATTTTCTAGGGTATTACAAAAAATAGTTTTAATATTATAAATATTTTTTTATATTATTTTCAGTTATATTAAAAATAGTTGTGATGTTATTATTATTATAATCTTTAATAATAATATTATCAATAATGTTATTACTATTAATGTTAACATTAATATTCTTATTTCTAATGTTATTATTATAATGTTATTTTTATTACCCGTATTAATATTATTAATAATATTAGTATTTTAAATTTTATTAATTTATTATTGTTATTAGGAATCTTATTAATATTGTTTTTATCAATATTATTAATATTATTATTTATATTATTTATATTATTGTTAATATTATTATTGTCATTTTTAATAAAAATGATAATAATAAAAATAATATTATTATTAATGATAATAATAATAATAATGTTATTAATAATATTAACAATCATAATCATAAATATAATCATAATAAGAATAATAATAATCATAATATTACCATATAGATTGTGTGGCGTAGTGGTCAAAGGCCCCTTCAACATTCAAAGGTCCTAGATTAATTTTATTAATATTTGTATTAACATTAATAATAAGAATAATGATAAGTAATAATAAATAATGAGATAAGTAGAAGGATATAAAATAATATATCATTAATAAATAAAATAAGAATAATAATAAATAATGAGACAATTAGAAGGATATAAAAGTAATCTTGATAATCATAAATAATAAAAAAAATTATGATGTTACCCACGGAATAAATTCCGTAGGAAAATAATTTACCTACGGCCTCATTACCTACGAATTTTGACCCGTCGGTAATCCGTGGGTATTGTCTGATTACACACTCATTTTAGTCATTACCTATGGATTTTGGCCGTAGGTAAATCCAATTTTTTTTTGTAGTGAGCCTCTTGTTCCATTTATGTAGCAGCTTCAACACCCTCTCCTTCTGGATTTTTAGCATCTACTTGAAACACCCATTGGCCATTGTTAATCTGAGTCAATCCAATCTTGTGCAGATTTGTTCCAAACACTTAATAGCTTTGCTTTACTAGTTCCACTAGCTCCCCCTCAAGAGGTACCTTAAAGTGCTCAATAAGTTTTGACAAGTACTACATATGGAAACCTATAATCAGTCAATCTCTTGGATTTTTCCATCTGCTCTCCAATGACATATGCCTAATTTACTTGATGATACAATACATAAGAATAAGGTCTTTCTTGTGTAGTACAACGTGATTGTGTCCTCTAGGAGTTAGGATCCACATGATGATGAAAGTAATCAGTCTTGGATTTAATGCAAATCCACCAACTTGGATCCTCTCATGATGCCATAACATCATTAATAATAATTTTTGATATAAATATTAATAATATTAAAAAAACTAAAAATATTAAAAATGACATTAATAATCTAAAAGAATATAATATTGATAATAATAATAGTTTTAATAATATTATATCTAACAATAATAAAAATAACCATATTAACACTAACAATAATAAATATAATATAAATGATAATAATATTAATAATACCAATGATAATAATAATAATAATAATAATAATAATAATATTAATAACAATAATAAAAATATTAGAAATACTATTAATATTGATTATAATATTAATAATATCAATAAAATATTAATATTATTAATAACATTAATCTTTATTAATGTTATTAATAATAAATTAATATGGCATAATATTATTATTAGTATTAGTAGTTTTATTTTACGAATATAAGTTCGTAAGTATTATCTATAGACATACATCCGTAGGTATTACCCACGGAACTTATATCCGTAAATAAAAATACTAATATTAATAATAATATTACGTCATATTAATTTATTAATAATAACATTATTAATGACGTAATAAAATTATTAATATTAGTAGTTTTATCTACGGATATAAGTTTGTAGGTATTATCTACAGACATCCGTAGGTATTAATACCTACGGACTATGTCCGTGGGTAATACCTATGGACCTATGTCCGTGGGTAATACCGAAGGATCAATGTGCCTAGGTAATATTAGAATTTTAATCATAATAATATTAGTAATAATAATAATAACATAAATAATATTAATATTATTAATAACAATATAAGTAATATTAATAAAAAATTTAATATTATTAATAATTATTATCATTATAATATTGATATTAATAATAATATGTAATAACCATATTAATATTAATATAAAAAATATAATATTAATATTTCTAATGATAATACTAACAAAAAATCTAAAAAAAAAATAATATTTTAGGGTAATAATAATAATTTTAATAACATATTAAAATATGAATAATATTATTATCATATCAATAAAATTAATAATAATATTAATGTGAATAATAATAATATAAATAATATTGATATTATTAATTAAAATATAAGTAATACTAATAAAATTACAATTTTCTAGGTAATAATTTTATTGTTATGTTGAATTTACCTACGAATATAGATTCGTAGGTTATAATTCATGGATAATGGGAATACAGATCCGTGAGAAATAATTCGGTGATAAATTCAGTTTTTCTTGTAATAGCCAGGACATTATGAGATACTTTGGGTTGTTGATGATCTTCCTGATGTATTATAGAAGATAGGTCTCAATCTGGTCTTGGTCACCAGAGAACCATGTTTCCAAATGTCGAATTTCAGCAAGTTCAAACCTTCCCGAGCACAAGTTGCTTCACTCTCTTCCTTGGGTTGCTTGATAAGGCCATGGCTATCGAGAATAATTTTTGGCAGAGATTTGAGGAATTGTTTTAAGTGCTTTTGATGTGTAGTATAGCATGAATGCATGAAGAATACAATATTTATAATACCAAACAGATTGATATAGTTGCACTGAATTGATTTCGTAATTAATTGAATACACCAAACCAAGTAATTTTAGGCAAAATACTCTTCACTTAAATTTAAGTTGGACTTGACACACCTGATTTGGAAATCTGTTGAGGAAGTCTTTTTGTAGTTAGTGCTTTTTGACTTCTAATCCATTGAATACATGTGGTATTGTGTTGCTCAATGTCAGGTGTCGTGAATTGTTATGCATCAAAACTCACATTCAAGTTATTTTGAATGTTTGAAATACAAAAAAAAAGGAATAGTCAAATGTCACAATCAATATCACAGAATTTGTAGTGGTTAAGATTTAGATTCTAAAAATATACGCTATAGTTTTGTGTAAGTAATTAATGCAAAATATCAATCAACTGAATTCTAGAGTCAATTAGTTTATTTCAGTGCACAGGACATACTCAATCAATTTGAATTCATGAATCAATCAATTTATTATTTTTGACAATTTCCACAGCTAAACAAATTTATGTTGATAGTCAATTAAGAGGTGTTTGAATAGTCTAGAATCCCTAGTTCAATTTTGAGATAATTGAATCTATCTTTAGCAAGTGGTTTGGTGAAAAAGTCAGCTAGTAATTCTTGTTTAATTCTTGTTCCTTCATCATGGAAGTCTAAACTCCTTTGGGTTGATTCTCTTGTGATTTCACAATAAATTTTCAAGTTTCTGATTAATAAAGTTTTGTTCTTTACATTCTCTATAACAGTTGCGTTATATTGCTGGTCTTTTTAAAATTTGTTTTTGGAAAAAATATTTGTTTTTGAACGCTCGTTGAGAATTCAATTGTTTTTCCTTAATTAGATTTTTTTGGTTAATTCGCTTAGTCTTAATCAATTTCTCTTACGCTTAGTCAATAGAAAAAAAGATGTACATCTCATTGAGTATATGCTTGGAGATGAGGTGAGATATTAAATATAACAGTAGTCACTTATTTTGCTAATAAGATTCTGTTGAATTTGATTGACGCTTTGTTTGATTGAGTTCAACTTTGAAAGAAGAATTGAAGGATAATAATCTTAAGAAAACCAAGGAAGATTTTGTTGTGAATGAACTTGACAATCAATCTTTTTTCTTTATTATTTTTCTATCCTCTATTTTAATTTCCTACACAACAATCCTCAAAACCCCCTATTTTTCTTTGTTGTTATTACTAACTTTCCTTATTATAGATAAGTTGTTAACATTGATTTACTGAATTTACTATTGGATCCGTTGGAAGGTGACTTGGGATTAACTTTTTCCTATCTATACTATCATCTCTTTGGTGTTAGATGGTCTAGCACTATGTTAGGCGGTTAACACTGGAATTCTTTTAATTTATTCATGGAGAATCCAATTTGAGTTTGGTTTTCATTTTTCTTATTTATCTACATTTTTGAATTTTTTGTATTCATCTACTTATTTTCTTTTTTATGAATATGTAATTTTACTTTTCTTTTCTTAGTTATATTTAATTATTTTTTTCAAATATTAAAGTGATCACATTAAAAAAATTTAATTCTATAAAAAATAAAAGAATTTGAAAAAAATCTAAAAATTATCATATTTAATATTGTTTTATGTTTTTATATCTTATTTGATTTTATTTTCATTTTTCATTTTTTATTTCTATCTTTAATTATTGTTTCTATCTTAATTTTATTTTGATATATTTCTTTTATTCTTAATTTCTTGTGCTATTTTTTTAATTTCTATTTTTTCTTTGTTTTTTGCAATTTTAATTTCAATTTTGTCTTCAATTTTTTCTCTCTTATTTTCAATTTAAACTTTAGTTTTGTTTCTTTTTAATTTTGAAGTCTCAATTTTTTTTAAGGAAATTTTGTGAAAGTGGTTTGGGAACAACTCTTGTTAGGAAAGACTTGGTACTTAAAAATGTCCAATTATGACTTTCTTTTCTAAGATTTTACTTAATAAACTTTCAACATCTTCTCTTTAAAAAAATAATAAATAAATAAAATAAAAAGATTTGATTCTAACATTTCTAACATGGCTGAACGTACTTTAAGACTTTGTTTGGTTGGAGAAGTGGATTTGAGGAAATAGATTTGAAGAAATTTGAGTGGATTGTGTGTAGATGATAAGGTTGTTTGGATTAATGGATAGATAGTAAGATTTGAAAGGATTTGAAAGGAATGTTTGTGAAAGTTTGGGAATGATTTCATAGATGTTATAGATTTTTTTATTTTTTAATTGATATATTTGTGAAATTACTAATTGACCCTTGTGGAAAAAGGTATTTCGTAATTTTTAACTCACTTACGAGGACTATTTCGTAATTTCCCATTCCATCCCTTCAAATCTCTTCATAAGAGCGAGGATCCCATCCTGCAAATACTTTCAAATTAATGGAACCAAATGTACTTCATCCACAACAATTCATCCTCTTGAATAGTACATCTATACAAATTGGTTCAAACAAATACAGTGTAAGAGAACTTGTTGCACCAGATATGACCATTCAAACCTTATGTATAGAAAATCTTGATTCAGACAAGGAATGTGAATTGATTTATGCTTTAATCCATCTTTTACCCAAGTTTCATGGTCATGCATGTGAAGACCCACATAAACATTTGAAACAATTTCATATTGTATGCACCCCACCATGAGATCGTCTGGGGTCCTAAAAGAATATTAAGTTGAAGGCATTCCCTTTTTCTTTGGAAGATGCAGCAAGACTAGTTGTATTGCGACCATGATTAGTGACCAGTTGGGAGAATCTAAAGAGAATGTTCTTGGAGAAATTCACCCCTGTATCAAGAGTGACCATCATCCGTAAGGACAAATGTGACATTAGACAGCTGGATGTGACCACCATCCGTAACGACATATCCGTAAAAGACTCAATGCTAGTTGTCCTTATCATCAGATCCACAAGTAGTTGCTCATCCAGTAATTCTATGAAGGTTTGATGTTCATGGACAGGCAAATGATAGATGTAGCCAGTGAAGGAGCTTTGGAGGACAAGACCCTATTGCAGGAAGACTGTTGATTGAGAACATTGCTTCCAAAAACTAGTAATTTTGCACTAGAAGCAACTTAGTTACCTTATCTAGAGGAGTCCATGAAATCAATACCTCTCATGTTCTTGATCACAGTAAACTAGAGATCAAGCTAGATGATTTAGAAGCATTAGTTAAACAACTAGCTATGACTCAAGCAGTTGCTAAACTATGTGGAATCTGCACTTTTGTTGAGCATCCCATTGATACTTGCCCAACATTGAATGAAATTGGAGGAGAAAACACAGAATCTCCTTAAGCATATGTTGTTATCATTAACAATGAAGGTAGACAATCTAATCAACAAAAATATAACCATTATTTATCCACCAATAGATATAATCTAGGTTGGAGAAATCATCTGAATCTAAGGTGGGAAAATTTAAGTAAGCAACAACAACAACCACTTTCAACACTAGTTGCTACACTTACAAAGAGTGAACCTTCTTTAGAAGAGATGATGAAGCAGATAGTGAAATCTCAGGACAATATGGAAAATCAGATTGGTCAATTGGCCACTAGTATAAATTAGATGCAATCTAAGGGTTCTGATAAGCTTCCTTCTAAAAAAGTCATCAATTCGCAAAATGTCAGTGCCATCACATTAAGAGCAGGTAAAGATCTACAAGCATCTGAACTTGAAGCAGAGTCCACTAAAGTAAATAGTCAACCTAGACCGTTTAGTATGTCAAATACCTTTGTTTCAGAAGATTTTGCGCCAAAGAGAATTGAGTCATCTACCTCTAGTCCTGCGAGACCGTCTATCCCTTTTCGTTTTCCACACAGAGTTGTGCAGAAGTGTAAAAAATTTGAAGAGCCTGAAAAGGAGATTCTGGAGACTTTCAGAAAGGTGGAGGTCAAATTTCCTCTACAAGATGCCATCAAGTAGATCAACAAGTATGCCAAATTTCTAAAAGATTTGTGCACTCCCAAGAGGTGTTTAAAAGGTACTTAGAAGGTAAATATGGGAATGAATGTTTCTGCACTTTTTGCTAAACATGGGGCTGAAATTCTTGAAAAATCTAAAGACTCAAGAAGATTTCACTATCTCTTGCACCATAAGCAATAACTCGTTTGATAATGCTATGCTTGACTTAGGAGCATCTATTAATTTTATGCCTTTATTTGTTTTCACTTCCTTGTTTCTTGGCCCCTTCAGAACTACAAGTGTTTAAATCCAGTTGGCTAATAGGAGTATCGTCCATCCCACAAGACTCATAGAAGATGTGCTTATGTAAGTTGAAGGTCTACTTTTTCCTGCAGATTTTTACATTCTGAACATGGAAGGAGGACATTCCCACACTAGTGTAACCACCATCATTTTGGAAGACCATTTTTAAAGACTGCTTGAACCGAGATCAATGTTCATGCAGGTAAACTGAGTATAGAATTTGGTGTCTGTTTAGTGCAATTCAACATACTAGACATTATAAAACAGCCAGTCCAAAACTATGTTTTCTTCATTAACACACATACTGGTTTTTGAGAATGATGATTTATTTAAAGATTTTGATTTTTTCTGAACTATCTAGTGTTGATAATACTTTCATTTGTGACTCATGTACTGGTTCATATATCTGCAAAATATGTGTACAAGAATGTATAAGTTGTGATGTAGACACTAATAATACTACAATAGGTTTGACTAACAAGCTAGAATTCAAAAATTCAATCGTAGCAACTATTCTTAAAGTTAACCCAGTTGATTTGCAGGTTGTTGAAATTTCTAAACCAGTGTCATCCGTCCACCTGCCACTAAAGGAGTTGGAACCATTGTTCATCCTTGTTTTAATCGATTCTAACCTCGATTTTACCTGTGATTTATGTTGTGATCCATCTATTTGTAGCAAATGTGTTGAAATAAATAAGTTCATAACCATTCATTGTGATGATTTTGAAACAGGGTCGAAAATGGAACTATTACCAGAGCCAAATTACACAGATACCACTGAAAACTCTATTTTAGTTTATACGGTGCAGCCAATTTCATTGAAGAAGAAACATAGGTTCCTTATGATTCATGTAGATGATGACAGTTTCGAAGAGGATGTCATTGTTTTTCATGCTTAAGGTTTCGTAGACGTCCCAATGCACAATCACCACCACCTCGTGAGGTAACACCTGTTTCATTATCTACCACATGTAGACCATCTAATCAACCCTTCCACCACCTGTTGCCACCATAGATGGTCCCTTACCACTTCCTCACCACTCCTGTTCATATCTAATGAGCTATTCATAGGAGCATTTTTTCCACAAGATTTGCCCCCCTAAAACCTTCCATTCTCACCTTGCTACACTTAGGTTCCTCACAACAGGTGTACTCATTATTTCACCAAGGTTCTGTATGCATTGGTTAGACCTTCCAATGAGTATGAGAATAATTCATGTGCCACACTACACAAAGACCTTGGTTTTTACTACAAAGGTGATGTTTGAGAAGAGTAGTTGCAGTTCTTCTTTTCCCTCAACCTTGACGAGGGAGTTTTTCTTTTCCTTCTTTTATCATACATGTCTATTTGATTGTTTTTACATTGAGGACATTTTTTGCTTTAAGTATTGAGAGGATATTTATAGTTTGGGAACTGTAAGAAACTGTTTTGGCTGAAATACAAGAGGGGGGGTGAATTGGATTTCAAAATCTTTTTCAAAAACTAGTTGACCTTTTAAGAAATTCAAATTCGTTTAATAAACTGGATCTTTATTGACTTTACTGAGCAAGGCAGTAGAATGAACCAGTAAACAAAATATAATCCAGTCACAGTACAATGCAGCAAGTCAAACAATTTTATCAGAATTTGAATGTAAGTGCGGAAGCGATTTAGTTAACTTCACAAAAACAAAATAGAAGTTAACCACACAGAATGAATTGATCAACTCTGATTCAATCAACAATTCGAATTATAATGAGTCAATCAAGAAATAAAATTCTTTTTATTAAAGAAATACTTATTAAAAGATGTTTAAGTCTTAAATCAATTATAGTTCAATTATAGATTCTGAAAACAGTTTTATACAGTGAAAGATTTGGTTTTCTGGAAAAACAAACTGATAAACAGTAAACCCAACAAATTGCAAAAGTGCAAATTTACAAGAAACTGATATACAGGTTATTAACAGATTCAAGCAGTTTGGATTAAACTGAGTTAAAATGGAATAAAAGATTTTAGGTTGTTTCTAAAAATGCTTTCACAAAATAATGAAGCTATTCAAAGCAAGATTCGCTTAATTCTGAAAAACTCAAGAAATTCAGCAAGAACAATAAAAAGAGAGAGCAACAGAGAATAAGGACACAACAGATTTTTATACTGGTTCACCCAACAGCAGGGCTATGTCCAGTCCCTCACACACAGTAAGGATTTCACTCAATTGATCAACCTGATCCAGTTTACAACACTTGCCTACAGCAAGACGACACTGCACTCTGTAGCCAACCCCTACTGACCCTACAGCAGAACAAGAAACACCACAGAATCCACTGTATGCTTCAAGAACTCCCTTGCTGAAACCCACAACAAGTAACGTTATACAGAGTCCACTGTATAACCCAGAAACGTCTCACTGTAACTCGCAGTAGACCACTGCTGATCCCACAACAGAACTGGAAACCACACAGAAACCCACTGTGTGTTTCACGAACACTCTGCTGAAACCCACAGCAAGTAACACTCTGTACAGAGCCCACTGTACAGAACATAATTACCAACCCAGGCAATTCAAGAACTCAGAATAAATGTCAAAACAGATGATGTACGAACAAGGTTACTGTAATACAAGCACTTCTATACAAACGAATACAAAAGAAACAAGTAAAGGTATAAAAGGCTTAGTCTTGATGATCAAATCAGCGAAGAACAGTCTCAGTCAGATGATAGCTCTAACAACAGTTCAAGAAAACCGTTCTTGATGAAAACTTTGATTGATCTTTGATCACAAGACTCGTGGGCGCATTTGCTCTCTTTTCTCTCTTTGGAATCTCAAATTTTCGTGCTCAGAAAATGTGTAAAATGATTTTTGTTGACTTCCAAAATTTCGCGCCAGCTATTTAAACATAACTGTCATTTTAAAAATTCAGTCGATTGAATCCTCAAATAGTTGACTATTTTTCTCTAGTTAGTTAAAACAGTTATTTAAAACGCAAGTTTTGATTTTAATGATTTTTCAAAACTTTTGTTAATTCAGAAAATATATTTGGAGCTTATCATTGATTAAGATTGCATGCTTCACTAATTAGACCTCAAGCTTACCCCACAACACACACTCCTAAGTTCTAGACCAAGTCTTCAATCTTCATGAAATCTTCATGCATTCCACATATGCTCATAGGGTCTTGAACTTCTTAACTTGGTTGGCTTCATCAAATCATCATAGCAGCTCACTGGTGCTAACAATCTCCCCCAATTTGATGAAGACAAACAATGGTGTGTTGGGTTGTCTAGTTCAAACCTGTAACAACTGAACTCAATAGCAGTAGATTAGCAATTGGTAATAAGAACAAGTTCAGTAAACAATTTCCACTAAATTGATCAAACTGTAATCAAATAGATTTCGCTCATCCTTATGCTCAAACCAATTTTGATCAACCGTTCTGTATTTATGCAATTGCTCCCCCATAATCCAGCAACTCCTCCATAATTCGATATCCTGTTAAAAATACTTCACAGAACATAGTGAAGAAAAATAGTAACACAAAGGATAACAACTTTCATTGATATTAAGCACGAGTACATGATAATCATTCATAAGTACATATCGTGCACCAAACTGATACAGGCATAACAAACTGACATTTGGACTGGGCTGGATAAACCAGCAAATCAGAGTAATAACAGTAACATAAAACATGAAACATCAACAACGGAAAATATCAAGAAAGCAAGCAAGCAGTAGACTGAACATAAACCTAGACTCCTAAAAAACAACCACAACAGTCCCTAAACAAACACACCTAATTCTCCCCCATTGGATTCATCAAATGGACGAGAAGCTACCACTAGATATGCAAATACAAATGCCCTATTCGTCTAGTGGAAAGAACAAAGTACCTATCTTGGACTGGATGTCTTCAACTTGTGTTTCAATAAACCAGAAGTGTGTTTCACAGTACTGGTGATGACTACGATTCTGGTTTTCCAATTGATTGAACTGTGTCATCATGAGTTGTTCAAGTCTGGAGAAGGAGTCTTGACTAGAAGCAGCAGGTGTTTCTGGTTCTGGTTCAGCTTGATCCTCATCTTCGTCATCCTCATCAACATCATCACTTGATTTCTCCTCTACTTCTTCTTCTTCATCATCAACTGATTCTTCATCAGCTTTGCAAATCCATTTCCTATTCTTCATCTTCTTCAGTCCGATCTTGGTTAGATTTGCAGTAGTAATCTGGTTCAGCGCGTTGATTTCTTCAACAACTTTAGTTTCCACATCTATATCAAAGTATTCAATAAACTGTGACAGCAGTATCACATATGGGATGCGATATTCCAGTTTCTTCCCAACATTGAACAGATGTTCACGAATCATATTAACCCAGTTAACTTTGATCTTATTCATGAGGCAATACATGAGTATAAGATCCTCCTCAGTCAATGTTGCATGATTCAAGCCACGGGGGGTCAGCACCCAAATCACAATATATGCTAGTAATCTCGGTATAGCAGCAAGTCCTCCTACGTTGAACGTCCTTGAGGCAGACTCTTGGTGCTCAAGCATGATTTGTAGAACTAAACTTTGTTAAAGTTCCCCAGTTTTGATGTGTTTCCTCTGCTAATAGTAGCTCCATCATTCCTCAGTCCAGTGACACTTAGCCAAACTTCCTCATTGATTGCTATGTCAATGCCCTTCACCTGTGAGTACAGATTCTCCTCATCATGCTACATGTTGGTCAAGAACACCTTAACCAAATCTGGATAAGTGTTCCCAGTAAGCTTCAAGAATCTGTCCAGCTTTTGAAACTTGAGCATGTCACGAACTTCATCAAGTTTCTCCTCCTTTAGCCACTCAAGACTTAGCACTTTCGGAGTAACAATGATCTTCCTACTGTACATTTTGTAGTACTCTGCTATACTCTCCTGGTTTCCAACAAACCATCTGTCCAAATAATCTGGTTCATTGTTCTCACTGTCTGACCCAACATGTTTAACCATAGCCCTTTTGGTTCTTTTTCGTGGGTTGGAGGGAGAAGCCATTTTCGGTGGAAGAGTGGGTTGTAGGAAAACTGAACTTTACACACAGAACGAATAAGGCAGTGAAGTAGTGTGCAAGTGAATGCATGCTCAATCCTCTACTTAATGCAATACATTTCTATGGAAAACAACACATTGATTGACAATTCAAAAACGCAAAACAGCTTTTGCAGTTTGTTGAGATTCTACAGGCAATCAATTCAGAGCAGGTTATACTTAGCTGCAGAAAATCTTCAAAACCAGCTTTTTGACTAGTTGACTCTCCACTGATGCAGTGCCATGTGGCATCTCGGGCTGTCTCTCTCTTCACATGCTAAACATGAGTGTCAACTTGTTTTGTCTTATTCAGCTCTTCAACTCGCTGGGTTCCACTGTGCATGGTTCT
>Ga0209489_101844_pt1 | contig 43621 bp, 23 predicted proteins | sample SiratrowhiteBW_FD_187527 | JGI IMG/M metagenome (GOLD analysis project Ga0209489, IMG submission 187527) | Root nodule microbial communities of legume samples collected from California, USA - Siratro white BW (SPAdes) (version 2) | ecosystem: Host-associated > Plants > Roots > Nodule | place... | reverse complement strand
GTTAATTTTTTAAAATATTTTCTTTTTATTTAACTGTATTTCTAAAGTTGAAGACAATATTAACTATGTTTTAACATTTATATTCTTATCTTTTATCTAATTATTAATTACTTTACACACACACAAATATATATATAAAATATTTTTTAAAGATATTTATTGTTATCGAACTCTTATTTTAAAATCTCAAGACAACATTATGCTTTATCATTCATTTAACTTTTAATTAGTTTACATATATGCATTATTGTGAGTAAAAAAGAAAATGATAAAATATAAATATTTTATTAAAATAAAGAAAAAATTACATTTTTTTAGTTTCTCTAAATCAATCTTAAAGGACACTGAAAAAGAATCTAAAAAGATAATTAAGATTACGTTTTTTCAAACATTAATTCAAATATAAAACAAATATATGAAAAAGACAAAACAAAAATCATAAAAATAGTAGATGATATGATCAGAAGGAGAAATTTTTAATATTAATGCACTGTGTAAAATACTACATTATAATTAACTAATAATAATTGTCATTAATATATTTTTCGATATAATTATTATAAAATTAATAAAGCTATTATTACATTAAATTAATAAATGACAGCAATGACCAAAAAGATAATTTTAAAAATTAACCTCATACAAGGTATTTTATTATAAAATATTTGAAACTAAAAATTCTGAAAGAATTAATTATATCTATAATATATAGCTTTTTGTGTGTGATGGGTATCTTATTCTAGTGGATACTAATCATAATTTTAATATATTAGCATATTAAATCATCCACACCATGACATTTACAATGTGAAAAAAATATAGGCATATTTTTAAAAATAATTTGAAGTGAGTTATGCTATAATATGTTGAAGACACGTAAAAAAGTTTTAAATTCAAAATAATTAGATTATTTTAATATTAGAAAATTTTAATTTTTCATCGTAGTATTTAGACGAAAAATTTTAAGAAAATGATTCATTTTTTGTAAAAAACTTAAAAATGTTTTATGATAAATATGTTGTTTAAATAATAAGTTTTAGAAGAGTTTAAAGTTTTAAAATTTCATTTGAATAATTAGATTAAAATTATAAAATTTTAAATTTTATCTATAAAGTAAGAATATGAAAATCTTTATACTATCCAATTAATGTCTTTTCTCTTTTTATTATTTCCCTGCCTTGATTTTATTTGGAATATTATTGGCTTAACTATTATTCACCTATTATTAAAACGACTTATTTTCTATTGATATCAATTAAGATTTTTCTTATTAAGTTTGATAAAGTTATTTTTTATTTAAATTATTAAAACGTTTTTTTATTATTGTTGCTGTGACTTCAAACATTATTTTTTTGAAGTATATTCTAACTTCAAGTGTCATTTTTCATTATAGATCTTATAAAGAGAGACATCAGGAAAGAGATTAATATTATGAATTTTTGAAGGCTAATGTCGACAACTGTAGATAATTATTTTTATATCACTTAGCGATGGAAGATGAGAATTAAAAAAAAATTAGTAAACTTTAAACAAATATGTCACTTAATTAAATTCATCCACAGATTAAAAATATCATTATATAAAAAACTTACAAAAATTAAAATAGGTAATCAAATTACCTAAAAACTTTGTTGAACTAAGAAAGACTCAAAACATTTAAAAGTTTTAATAAATTATTGAAAAACCACATCATTAATGTCATTTAATCTCAAGCAATAAAAATAATATTCTTCAAAATTAAAGGATTAAAAAATAAATAAAATTAATTAGACTATTGATGGAGAAAACAAAGATAGCACTCTGGATTAAAGTCATATTTAAACCATCTCTAACAAGAGTTTTATATGTGAATTTCTTATAAATAAAAATAATACTTTACTTAAGTTTTACAAATATAGATTTCTCAGAATTGAAAAAATTATTTGCATAACTTTTTTACTGTTGTCATCCAATTCATATAAAACTCATATTAAAACATTACTTTATTAATAAGTAACAGGTGGATGATTAACATTTATCTCATCTATGATTTGTTTTCTCCATGGACCTTCTTGATCCCTCACTTATGCATAAACATAATATTTGAATGCCAATTAATATACACACCATACTTATCAATTAAGGTATTAAATTAATATTTATTAAGGTTCAAACTTTAATGCATGTTTCATAACAGTTTCTACTCAGCCAAATAAAACTGTTCCCTTTCTTATAATTTAATGTTCAATAGCGTGTACAGTTCATAACCATTCACAAACAGTGAAAAGAATACACCTTTTCTGCCCCCACCACATGTAAACACCAGAATACATATAGGTATTGTTTTTGGATCAATTTAAGTATCTGTTTGAGTCCAAAATCAAGCATCATGGATTCTCCTTCTCTCTATCTCCATTCTCTCTCACTGTATAAAAACTCATTACACATTATCAGATTCTAGCTAGCTACTAGTTCAAGCCAATTTCCAAAATCTGGTGCTGCACCAACTTTTTCTTCAATCTTATTCTGAAATTTTCATCACAATGAAGAATAAGGAGCAACAAGGTGAAGCCAAAGGTTCAGGTTCAGGTTCATATCTGAATCTCTTTTTTGCTCAATTAGACCTTCTCAACTTCTTTGGTCATGCTCTAGTTTTTGGCATTGGTTTACTAATTGGAATCTCACTCACTTTCTTTGTCAACAATTTCTCCTTCATCAACTTCCAAATCCAACAATTCTCCCTTCCCTCCAACACCCTCAAGCCACCACCTTTCTCTCCAATCCCCTCCAACATCTCATTATTACCAATATCACACACCCAAACCAAAAATGAATCTCAGTTTTCTAAAGAACCAGTCTTTGAGTCTCAACAAAATAATACCTCATTTTCACCCCAAAGGGATAACCAAACCAAAGATGAATCTCAGTTTTCTAAAGGATCAGTCTTTGAGTTTCAACAAAACAGTACCTCATTTTCACCCCAAAGGGATAACCAAACCAAAAATGAATCTCAGTTTTCTAAAGGATCAGTCTTTGAGTCTTCACAAAACAATACCTCATCTTCACCCCAGATGGATAACCAAACCACACGTTGTTCTAATTCCTCCTTGGTAAAGGTGGTGAATTTCACCAGGATTGGGTTGAGTGAATTGATGAAGCCTCCAATGGCCATGCATGGTATGAGTGATGAAGAGTTGTTGTGGAAAGCTTCCATGGTTCCCTTGATTCACAACCTCCCATTCAAGCAGACTCCAAAGGTTGCATTCATGTTTTTGACCAAAGGTCCTGTGCTATTGGCTCCTCTCTGGGAGAGATTCTTCAAGGGAAATGAAGGGTTGTATTCTATATATGTCCATTCGCACCCTTCCTTCAATGAAACAGTGCCTGAAAGCTCTGTCTTTCATGGCCGCAATATCCCTAGTAAGGTCAGTTTCTGCATTCTACCCTTTTATCACTGTTAAGAGATGAAAAGTTATAACCTAGTTTTCTGTTTTTTCTTAGTCTCCTCACATTACTGAACAAAATGACATAGGGTTGGTAAGGTGAAAGAGTAATTTACTAGGATGTTATTTAATATTTTTTTTAATAGTTATTAAATTTTATAGGGTGATTACTTTAAAACAACTAAGGAAGATTAATTCATCAATATATCAAGATTGGTATGAACGTTTCTTTTATCTTTCTATCTCCCCTTTCTATTCCATCTCATTTCTAGAAAGAATTCCCGTGTTTTCCAGCTATATCTGATCAAGTAGAATTTTGAAAAAATTAGCGAAAAATTAAATAGATGATTCATTTTCTCATCCTAAAATGGTACTTAAATCATATTTACCATTTGAGCATGAGCTATTATCCTATAATTGATCTTGCCCAAAAGCGGTAAAATGCAACTTTTCCAAATTGGTTCACCATGAGCTTTTCGGATTCCATTGCTGACTTTTAAGACTTTTAAGTGACTCAATTACTCCAGAGTTCATGGTATAACTTAAGTTTTTTTTCTAAATCTTTTTTATTTATATTCAATTTGGTTCTTTAATTTAAATCAATTTTTATATTTTGATTCATTTAAAATTATAAAAATTAATTTAAATTTTCTAAAATATCGAATTTAGTATTGGTCCACACAAATGTGTTATTATCTTGCAAAGTATTATTTGTATGCAGTTGCTAGTGTGCCCTTGATCTTTTAAGGAAATATAGCATCTGCTAAACACTGGTCTGCATGGACGTGAACAAGTGGAAACTTTGAAACGTGTAATTAAGTTTCTATAGTTGCACACATTATTATGAATTTTCTGAAGATTGCTTGTAAGAAGAGTTTTGATGAAAGAACAACTCCAGCTAAAAGGCTGAAAAAGATCACTACCAATGCCTTTAAATAAGACATTTTGATGCATATATTATTAGACTGAGACAGCTTGTGTTTTTTTCAGTGACATTATTCTTTCCAATGAACTTCATAACAATCTTTAACAATTCCTTTTTTTTTTTTGTCTGCATTTTATATATATTAATCAACATTATATATATCATGGGAGGTAAATAAATTTTGCAAAACTGAAAGGTGAATTGAATCTATTGAATGTTCATTTTTGTTTCTACTTTTTGGTTGCTTCCAGAATTGGGCAGTCAATACAAACTGGTCATACTTTTCTTTGATTCCACTCCTTTTGCACTTCCAAGAAAATTCTATTCTCCTCTATTTCCAGAACCAATTATTCAACCCCCATCAAACTTTTCACTATTCCTTTCTTCATGCACTTGTCTCTTGCATGATCAAACGAATCTAAGACAGAAAAAATGTATCTTTTTGCTATTTCATTCATGTTTAGATAGTAAACACAACATGAACAACTTTAGAACACACACATACACCTACTTTCATCTAGAATAACTTGATCTTTAAGCATTGGAAAACATGCAGGTTTTTTAATCCTTGATCTCTAAGAATTCATAATATGATTTGTGAAAATAATGCAGGAAGTGAAGTGGGGTGAGAACAGCATGATAGAAGCAGAAAGACGCCTATTAGGCAATGCACTTCTTGATTTCTCCAACCAACGTTTTGTGCTACTCTCAGAATCATGCATTCCTTTGTTCAACTTCTCCACCATCTACACTTACCTAATGGACTCAACCAAGACCTTTGTGGAGGCCTATGATCTGGCAAGTGAAGTGGGCCGTGGCAGGTACAGGCCCAAAATGAGGCCCCAGATCAGGCTATCTCAATGGAGAAAAGGGTCTCAATGGTTCCAAATAGACCGTTTTCTTGCCCTCCAAATAGTCTCTGACCACCACTACTTCCCAGTCTTTGTAAAGTACTGCAACCCCAATTGCTACAGTGATGAACACTACTTGCCCACATTTGTTAGCATCAAATTTTGGAAGAAGAACTCTAATAGAACCCTGACTTGGGTTGATTGGACAAGGGGTGGTGCTCATCCTTCAAGGTATTACAGACATGATATCACTTATGAGTTTTTGAACAAGATGAGGTTTGGAACATCATGTGAGTACAATGGTCACACCACCAATATTTGTCATTTGTTTGCAAGGAAATTCACCACTCATGCTTTGGATAGATTGCTCAGATTTGCTCCCAAACTAATGCAATTCAACTGATTTCTCTCTCCATATTCTTCTTCCTTTTTGTTTATTCATATTCATTTGTGTTTTCTTATATATTTTTTGGGTTCAACATATACATACTCACATCTAATTGTTAAATTCAGGGGTGCTAAGAATTTGACCCTTTCTTTCCTTCTATTCATTAATGTTATTTTATATTTCTCCAGACTTGACATTTTACTGATTTTTTTTATACACTTAATCTAGTTTATATAAGAAAAATATAATTTTTATATATTAAACACATATATATAGTACAAATATAAATTATATGAAAATTTATTCTTAAACAATTATAATGAAAAAATAAAAAAATATAAACAGAATGACAAATAGCAAATAATTAAAAAATAATATAAACTATAATATTAAAGAATAACATAAGTTATTTATAATAAAATTTATTGAATCGATTAATTTTATTGTTTTGCTAATAGTCTCTCAACACTTAAAACTCGAGATTAAAATCGATTTAAATATATATTTCTTATTTAAATTTTAATTAATCTTTCGAAAACAAAAATATGACGAAATTCTAAATTTCAAAACATACAATAATCTGAATACGATAATTAATCGTAACAACATCTTTTTAATATTCTTAAGATTAGAATTAAAATATATATATATATATATATATATATATATATATATATATATATATATATATATATAATATCTGTAGTCTTCACTCTTTACAATTATATATTATTAAGTTAGGATTTTATTCTCCTAACTGTCATTTTTATATTTAGAATTTTCACCAGTGGGACCAAAATGTTATTTCAAAGAGAATTTAAAGACAAAGGTCATTGCGTTTCCACGGACTATAATTGGTCCAATCGCTATTGGGTCTATCTTCGTATTTTATTCAGCTTTAGTTTTAAAGTAACATTTTACTTTAATTTAATTAGAACTATTTATTTCATAACCTTGTCACATTTTTTTTCTTCTAAAATTAAGTAGTTGTTTGTAGATTTGACTTTCCACTACATATTTAGCTCTTAATACCTAAATGGACATAAATTTGAATTTCTGGTGCGTACTAATCAATTAAACAAACTACTACAATAAGAGATAAATTTAAGCGTAATTTCATTACAATAAGAGATGAATTATTTAAACAAACTAAATGGTTTGACTTTTTATTGTCAGATAAATTTTAAGCGTAATTTCATTACAATAAGAGATGAATTATTTCCTCAAATAATATAACCATGCTAATTTGACTTTGAATTTAATTATTTTTTGTTTAATTTCTCCATAAGTTATAAACGAATTACCAAGATTATAAATTAAATTTCAAACAGAGAAAAAAAATAAAATTTTCAAATTTCTAGACTGAAGCAAGTACGTACGACCTTACATAGATTAACTTAAAGTTTATAACGTTTCAACGCATAGGCCACCCAATAAACTCATAAAATCAATGACCAAAATAAATAACGAAATTAATTTTTTTATAAGCAAACAAACTAAATGGAAATTAATTTAAGTTTAAGGATTGTATAATTTTTTATCAGGTATGAAGTATCAATTTAAATAATTTTTTATAACGTCAAGTCAATGCTGTTTCATAAATCTAAATAAAGATATTTTTCATAGTAATTATAATAGTAAAAGTAACGTGTGTCAACGCGTTGGACTAAACTCATTGAATTTATATCATTTGTTAATCCACCCTGGAAAATTGAACATTTCGTGACACTAATTTAGCTTTTATTATCGATTTTCTCTTAAAATCACTAAATTAGTATATTTTTAAAAAAATATTAAATTAGTTTAATTATTAAAAAAATTAATAGAAGGTAATTGTATTTTATAAATACCGTTTTATTTTATTTTATTCTTATGATGATTTATATTTGGCTTAAATATATTTTGAATCTTTATAAAATTTAGCGACTTTTGATTTTACTTATGTAATGTTTTTGGCTTTTGAAATAATTTTTTAGCCAAACGTATGAATTTTTTTGTATAAAACTTTTCTTGATTTTGATCTACTAAAAATTTTTAGATGACTCTTTTTAGTTCTTAATATTTCTTTTAAGATAGATAAATTATACAAATTTTAATAATTCTTGTAGGTATCACATGTCAACATTATATAAAGGATAAAAAAAAATTGGGTCAAAAGAAAATGTCATTTTAGAGTTTTATCGACAATTTACTTGTGTTAGGGAGATCCAGTATTTTTTGAATTTTTTCAATATTAATATTTCACATTTGAAATAATCTATTAGTCTTTTGTGCAACATAAGTAATCAAATTAGTGGAATACAATACTATAGAGACTAAAATTGATAATTTTTAATATAGAGAGACTAAAATAAACTTTTATACCGAAATTAAAATCAAATCTCACTCGTAAAACTAAAAACATATTAAATCCTTTGTATTAACCATTTCTTGTTACTATAGTTATAAATTAAACCAACACAAACGTAGGAATCACACTACAAGTTTTAATAAGGGTTTTTAAATCTATTGCACACATTTTGAAGTAACTTGAGAGCAAAATTTATAAAATTCAAGTCAAATGGAGTTTGAACATGTTTACAAGCAGACTTATACTAATGATCAATTTTTACCAATTCAAGTTCACACATAATAGATTTGACAAATTACTCAAGAATTTAATTAATGGTGAAGCCCTATATGGTTCCACAAATGGTCAAACCCTAAAGAGTTTTATAATTTAAGGTGTACACTGAAATTATTCTTACATTAATTATTAATCAGCATTTCATACAATACTTGGGAAACTAATGCCGCGTTAAACATGTAGCTTTATTGCAACATATTCAACAAGTCCAAACTCAAAGACTAAGACATAGATTAATGCATAGTTTGACAGGGTTTTATAGTCCATAATAGACCACAAAAGTTCTATAACGTTACGAAGAAAGTACTTGAAAGTATCTTCCAATTCCTTTGAGCAATTTGTAACACATCAACATCATCAATGGTCAATTCTAAAATTCTTCCACACCTTGTTGCTTCATTTTTTCTACGAAACCTTCCAAGGGCATAATTGATGAAAGTAGAGGTAACACTAACACAAGACGTGTTTATCACCGCGTAGTTACCCTACAATTTATAAATGGAATTAATTGAAGTTTCTTTGTGTTTTTTCCTAGTCAAATTGAAGGACACTTATTACTACATAATTAGTCTCTCTCATCACATGTGCATGCTTTTTGACAAACTTTAATGGCCGGCAGCTTATTCCACTAGATTTGATTGGGAAGTTCAAGCTCAACACAGAGATGGGGAGTAGAAAGTAGGAAGGAGCCACGAAATTTCTTATTTCCATAAAGAAATATATGAACTTTTACAATTCAAATTTTTTAAATCCATTTTATAGATAAATCATTTTCACTGAAAAATATGATAGACTATATTTTAATAGAGTAATTTCTATTAAGTACTTTTTTCCTATCTATAATATTTTCAAATTCAGATCTTATTTGAGTTTATTATAAAATGTATTATATTTAATTTAATTATAGTAATATAAATTAAATTTCTTTCAAGAAATATGAATATTATATTATTACTTCTTATATTATTCCTACTATGTAATTTATTTAATATAATCAATATAGATTAAGAGATATTATATTTTTTTTCTTTTGCATCAAATCATTTAAGTTTTCCAAAAACATAAACTCGACTCAACTCATTTAAGTTTTTCAAAAATATAAACTCGACTCAACTTAGCATATTTTAATTAGTTTGTGTCAGCCTTATTTGAGTATTATGTAACCTGATGCGAACAGTTAGACTTGACTCAAATAGAATTGATTAAACTTAACCTGATATAAGACCAATCTAATGTGGGTATGACTGTCTCAACCAAACATTGACCCACCTCAACTTCTCTCGACCTAACCCAACCCATCTCAATCCCACCTAGTTCTATCTTGACTTAAACTCAATTAAACTATACCTGATTTGGTCTCCTAATAACTCAATCTGACCTGGACCTTGACCTCAACATGGACACAATCCAACTCAGTTAAACATGGACCCACCACCAACTTAGCATAATGTTGACTCGGAATAGTCTTACCCGACTTAAGCTTGGGCCAACTTAAATTTACCTAGGCCAGAATCGACCAAGCCTGATGTAGGCATGAGCCAATTGTATCTAACATGGACCCCTGCCTATTGTATCTAACATGGACCCAGGCTTACTCAACCCAACATGGACTCGGGTCCATTAAACCTAGTGTTACTTGGGACCACTCGACCCAACATGGACTTGGGCTAAATTGATTTTACTTAGTCATTCTGACTTGGATCCGATTTGAGCCTTGTCAACTTGGCCTAACTTGGTATTGACCTTATTCGATTGATGTGGACTCCCCTCGACTTTGTTTGACGTGAACCTACTTGACTTAGCTCGACAAAGGTCTAAGTTGACTTATCATGACATGGACTCAGGATGACTTGATCCAAAGTGGATAAAAGTAAACTCAGCTTGTTTTGAGCTTCAGACGGCTTCTTCTTGCACCTCTATGATCTAGTTCAATCTGGTTCAATGGTAAGTGAATTTTTTCTATATTCAAAAATCTCAATGGTTCATTATTTCTTCCTAGTTTGAAAACTTGCCAATATTTCCATTGTCACTAAGTTAGATGTCAACTATTATATTAGTCATTCCTGCTCGTACGGTATATGGATACAAAGCATTAACCAACTAAACGATTAATCACCTTTAGTTGAATGGACAAGATGAGAGAGTACACACACAAGCACTAGAGGATATTTTAAGGGGTTAAAGAAGGTTATGCTATTCAAACTTTATCCTCTAAACTTTTTTAAAGTATACATATAAATTATATTTTTCAAAATTCTATTTCATATTTTTTTTTTAAAAAAAAATTAATCAATTTTCATCACTTAAAAAAAATAGAGAATGTGACAAGAAAGGATGCAAGAGAGGGGCAATTTATGAATTATAGTGAAATCTTGGATATTCTACAAAAAGAGAGAGAAGATTACTTCGTTCTTCTTTAATATTTTCAGAAACTAGGGAAAGCATAATTTAAGAAAAAATTATAAATATGAGGATGCATGAGATATAAATATATCCCATTATTTTTTTTTCATTTAAATTATCCTATTTGATTTGAACATTTTGTATGGTTGGTTAGATAATACAAGTGTGATCAAATAATAATGCATATCATACTATTTTTAACAATATCTACTTTTTAAAGGAAATAGAGGTAAGTCAGCATGGTATTACTTGAGAGGTATAATATTTTTTAACAATATCTACTTTTTAAAGGAAATAGAGATAAGTCACCATGGTAATACTTGAGAAATATCATATTATTTTTAACAATATCTACTTTTTAAGGAAAATAAAGGTAAGTTAGCATGATACTACTTGAGAGACATTTTACGAGGATTAAAATAAATCTTCAATATCAATTTTAGAACAAATATAGATATAGAAGATGTTATGTTAATAGAACTTCAATATAAAATCCTCTTTTACTGTGGTTCTCAAGACTTATCATAAAAAAAATCTTAAAAGTTGTCATATGCATCTTATCCACCCCACTTTTTATGTTTTTTTTAAAGCTACGCCCACAATAAAAAAGTAACACTTTTTTTAGAAGTATAATTTTAACTGACATACAAAGTTTTACAGGATCAAAAGAAGATAAAATTTCCTAGACTTATATTCCAACCAAAATTAAACATATCTCACTAATTCACTAAAATATCCTAAGTTGTAGTTCTCGCAAAAATAAGTATTAAAAGCTAAGTTCAAAAGTATAAACAAACATATTGAGTTGACATTCTCCTTTGGACATTACTTTTTACATGATTACATGAAAGAGAATAGAAGAATAAAGGCATAAGGGTTGGTAGTAACATGTCTTAAAAATTGTTATAATTACTTATCAATGTGAAATGTTTTTGCTAATGCCTTTTTAACTATCATGGTTGTATTTTTCTTCTCTTTTTTTCTTACGTTAGATTATTTATATTAGTATTTATAGATGTTAGTAGGGATGGTGAATAAACCGTTCTTGTTCTTGTGAGTATTGTTTGAACATGTTTTGATTTTAATGAGAAAATCATGCATTTACTTTTAAGTATGATTAACTTGAATTTATAAATTGGAGATGAGGATGATGATTAATATGCACATATCCGTGCTATCTCCAGACTTATACTCGTCCCTGTTTTAAAATACTAAAATATTTATAATTTATTAGGTTACTTAAAAACTTATCTTTATTATTATTCTTTTTATTTATTAGTTTTATTTCATTTAAAAAATATTTATTTTATTAAATATTCATAAAGTTCATTCAAATCTTTAAGATACTTTTTTCTTATCACAAAACCTTAATTACACAATTTTTTATTTATGGTTTCATTCAAATGATGTATTACATCTCAACAAACACAAATCTTAATGTTATTATTTCAAATAGTTTTTAATACAAATATTTAATTATTTATACTCTTTTAAATATTTTTATTTTTGGTTAATTCTTTTTCATACGAAAATAGTTGACTCTCAACATGTGTGTGATTTTGATATTAAATTATTAATAATATCATATTTTATGTGATTTTTATTTTTTATTAAAAATATTTAATTAAGATTTAAAATAGTAAAAAGGTGGAAGTATACTCATTATTCCACAGTAGGAGAATATTCAAACAACCACTCCATTGCTATCCCTATATGTTAGTATATGGAACATATTGCAAAACAAAAACTTGACAACAACCATCCTAAATAACAATCCTAACAAATAGAAGAAAATTGTCACTTAAAATATCTTTTTAATGTTGATATTAAAATGCCAACTAATTGTTCACGGGAATACCTTAATATTCTCACAATGCAACATCGTACCTTGAAATATACGTTGTCCAATGTCTTTTACTTTTTGTTTGGGAGTTAAATTTTAGAATCATAAGTAAGGAAGGTAATATATTAATTCCAAATTAACAATTATGCAATGTTTTAAAGAATAAAGAAATTAACCTATTATTTTATTTTTAAAAATAATTTAATTTGAGAATATATATTAACTCATGAACATTAAAACAATTGGTTCAAAAATCAATTCCCCTACACCAGCAATGAAAGAAAATCTCTTAAACAAGAAACAAAAACCAACATTCCACATCAAGACTAAGCTAAACACAACGAAAAATAAATGAATAAGTCCAACAAAAATACTTGTACGTCTTTCACTTGTCTTAGTTGAATAAGTTTTGTTAAACGTGTAGGAAAGAAAAGGAAGCAAAATCAAATTATGTATTTATCAAATCTATGTAAAAAAATTGTTGTAAATTTGAGACATGAGATCGTATATATATATATATATATATATATATATATATATATATATATATATATATATATAATGTGTAAGGATTAAAATACTCTTTTTATGTTTTATATTAATTTTATTATTATTTTCTGATAAAAAAATGTTATTATACACATCACCCTCTATTTAAATCATCTGAATTAATTAAATAGAGGATTTAAAAGTGATATCCAAAATAAAATAACGTGCAACATTTGAAATGGAATGATTCGATAAAAAGAATTGGAAGTGTACCTAAAAACGATATTGTGCGCGGTAATAAAATTTTTAATAACAAATTCAAGCACAAAATCGAAGATGAAAAACAAAAATGAAAGCTTCTTATAAAAGATGAAGGAGAAAAGTGTTACATATTTATTTTTGAACTACATGTTTTTATATAAGTCTTTAATTAAAATAATTATTTCTAAATATAAGTATTCTAGTTTTTCTTTTTAGTCAAAATAACTATTCTAAACTTTAAGGAAAGTGATTTATTATTTCTTCTTTCTGCAAATATTATAAATATAATTTGTTCCTTCAGATAAATAAGAAATAAATAAAACAGAAAGAATGTGAAGTAAAGAGAAAGGACTGAGAAAGCGTGAATGTAAAAAAGTGAAAATGATTTTTTAAAAAAATTGTTTTTTGTCAGATGTAATTAGAATTGATATAATAAGTATTTATTATATTAGTTAAATTTAGAATTGACATAATAATTTTTTTCATATTCACAATTATGTTACCGCATGATTTACTGTAATACATAAATTATTATCATCATAATAACTTGTTCTTAAATGTTATTTTATATTTATAAAATCTATTTGATCACATATGTGAATAATATTATTTTTAGTCAACAATGAGTTAAATTTCTTTATAGCACAAAACTTATTACATTTATATCTAAAGTGCGATTACTAATAAAAACACATGGATTTTGTTTGTTATTTATTTTTTAATCTCTTGGTATGTTTATGTGCTATTTAAAGTAACTTTACATTTCTATATGGGTTAGGTATCATGAACCTATTTTATATGGTGAGTTGAGTATGAATATAAATTTTGACATAAAAAGGATGTTCTAATATGTATTGATGTATGTGCCTGTCATGATTCATAGCTAGAAACAAAAACGTACATTAAATCGAGTTAACCATTCAAACACTTCAGGAAGTTGAAAACACACAGGACTCGAGTCCATTCAAAAGAAAGTTAAATTTTGTCTTCAAACAAACAAACTCGGAGAAGAACAACTTTTGTATTTTTGCTGCGCTTCAAGTAATTACTGATCAGTTTCTTTCATTATTTTCCTCAGATAACGCGGTACTCCCAAAGCACGCATCCATCGTCGATCTTTCCCAGAAACATGTCGTGTACCAAACCAGTAGCAGTCACCCTTGTGTTCAAAACAAAAGCCAAACACAATATAGAAAAGAAAAAAACCTGGTTTCAACATATAAGTGATGAATTAATTATAGCTTTTGTTCCAAAGGGTACTTAGATCAAGTCTGATCCAAGCTATATACGGTTTTTGATCCTTATTTTTATAATTTTTTTTTAAAAATCAAAATTTTAGTTTATATATAAACTAATTTTAATTCATGTTTAGGGTGTTTAAAGAGTAGTTTATTGAAACAAATTTGTGTAGGAATCAAATGAAGAATGCCACGTCATCAATATATATATTTTTTTTCTAATACCTTTTATTCCTTAGAAAGAGGAGGTCCATGGTGAGTTGCCCCATAGCTTTTGAGAGAAGTGAAAGAGATATTTTGACTTTTGATGCCCTTCAAATCTTGAATCTTGACGCAGATGGTTACATCATATGTACACACCGCAGTAGGCTACAACGTTATGTTCGGGCAAAGTGCTACGCTATTTCCTCCAATATTCCATGAACCTTCGCTGTTGCGTTTATTCTTATAATAATAGCAACACGCAATTATGTATATGTTGTACGGGTGAAGAAGGCTATAAAAAGCGAAGTACCCCTCTTTCTTTTGCCCCCCCTCCTGCTTCATTACTAACATCAAACACACCAACCATTTTTACTCTCGATTAAGTATATCTTATCAGATTCTTCACCAAAAATGGCGGCGAAAAGATTGCTCAATGATTCTGAACGAGACCCTGATAAGCCAGACGACAAACGGATGAGAAATAACCCTACTAGACCTTCTTTTGCTTCGTATGTACTATATTTATACAGTTCATATGAAGTATCTAGCTAGGGTTTATCTGATCATGCTTGCATCTACTTGCTCATTTCTCTACTTTATTTGATCCCTTTATAAGGCTTACTTCACTATGGTATGTCTTATGTCTCAAGTTTACTTTGCATTCTTCTCATTCATCTATCTTTTGGACAGTGTAATAGGAGAAGTGGTCATGATAAAGAACTTGGAGAATCTTTTCACTGCCATGGAACCTTTGCTTAAAAGAGTGGTAGGTCATCAACCTTCTCAATAAGTTCATGTATATGTTTATTTTTAGGTTATAGTTCGATTCAGTGTCTACATGTTACTATATGTGTATATGTTTGTTTGGTCTTTGAGCAACTTCGATTTGATAAACTTTTCTCATTGCAATTCCTTTTTTGTCAGGTTGGTGAAGAAGTTGAGCGAGTTATGAGGCAGTGGTCACTCTCCTATTCTAGGTCTCCTTCATTGAGACTCCGAGCAATGGAGCAGCCATCAAACTTGCAACTATGTTTCAGCAAGAGGCCTTTCCTTCCAATTTTCACAGGTAGCAGGATTCTTGACGTTGATGAGAACTCCATGAGCATAGTTCTGATGGACAAAAGCAGCAACAACCAAATGGTCCCCACAAGTCTCCCACATGCCATCAAGCTAGAGATTGTGGTTCTTGATGGAGATTTTTCTCCTTCTGAAAACGAGGATTGGACGAGTGATGAATTTGACAGACACATAGTGAAGGAGAGACATGGGAAGCGACCTCTACTTGCAGGAGAACTGAACTTGATCATGCGAAATGGAATTGCACCAACTGGGGACATGGAATTCACAGATAATTCTAGCTGGATTCGCTGCAGGAAGTTCAGAGTTGCAGTGAGGGTAGCACCAGGGAGTAATCAAGGAGTTCGGATTCGTGAAGGAATGACTGAAGCATTTGTTGTCAAGGATCATCGTGGAGAATGTAAGTTAAACATCAACTTTGTGTTTCTTTTATTTATGAAGTATACTTTTCTATTATTCTATTGTTTGAGTGGTAGTTCAACTCTTGATCTACAAACATATCCCAAGTCATTTCATGTCATTTTCCACTAGAATGGTATGTGCTAATTAAGAACAAGATTATTACTCATTCTATAGATGTGATGGAAGTTTGTCAATCACATCTTTTTATCCAAAGTTAACACCTACCTTTGGTGCTTCCCAATTTCCTCTTCATCCATATATAGTTGCTAGCTAAATTGGAGATCGAACCTGTTTACAATGCATTGAGAAAAATAATTTTGCAAAAGTTTCATGAATGAATAATTACTTGTATGAATTGCAACTTGACTCTGTACCCTGAAAATTAATTTGCTTGCCAATTAAAAAGAGAATTGACGTGATTAAGATACATGAGTGTCAATAATTTCTTTCAGAACCTTCTCTTTTAATTATTATCACTTTGCATTAGTTGTCATTGTAACCAACTTGGTGACGTTTTATTTTGTATTTGTATGATTGTAGTTAATATTAGTGTCATGATGAGGAACTTTAGTTGATTATAAATATCAAATGTTCTTGTCAATGTCACATTAATTTTAATCAACCTAGTTTGGTGCTTGATAAGCTTTGACCGTTGTTTCACTTTAATATATTTGCAGTTCATATTAGCAATAACTACTATTGCTAATTAATTAGTTGGTATTGTGCCACATAATAATTAGTCTGCAATATTCTACTTCTTTTCTTCGACTCATATGGGTTGTTGATAACTACTAGTCTGAAAGGAAAGTCTATATCTCAAAGGAAAAGTCTCCTGATTCAATCACTGTTGTCTTGATTATCAGAAGAATCGATAACAAAAAATTTTAGTGGTCACGCATGTGCCTTAAAAAAATTCATAACTGACTTTGACAGATCTCATATTATGAAAAAGAAAATTTGTCGTATACCATAAATTACATTACAACATTTAATGATAACTCTTAGGGCATGAACAATCAAACTGATCTTAACCATTCTTTGTATAAGGATCACTATCCAATACCATATACATGTATTTTTTTTTTTTATGAAATAAAGGAAATATAAAATTTGTAGTACCATTTTTTTGGTATAATTCTGACGTAATATATTTACACATATAATTACTAAAAGCTAATAATTTATTGGTATAAAAGAGCTCAAGATCAAGTTGACTGTTGTTCTACATTTATTAATATCACACACCCTTTATAATAGTAATTGAGACATATTGGTTGTATCTTTCACATCCTTCGTTTTATCAAGTTATGGTCAGTCAAGTATTTATGTTTCTTCTGTTTTGTTTGGACATATTCTTTTGTGCCAACCAAAGAGTGACCGTTGGTCAAATACAAAGCCAAAAAAGCCTTGTGCAGCATGCAAAGTAATAGTAGTTAGATTCTCAAGGGTCCCACCCTTGGTGTGAAATCAAGAACACGTTATTGATTTCAAAATGATTGACGTATATTTTCATTTACTTTTGTTTTTTATTGTGTATTATACCAACACTGATACCGATTTCCACTTTCTATTTTGCAAATTGATGGTTAAAAATGAATCTCAAGTCAATGGTTTCAACTTTAAGAGAAACCAGTCAAGCACGAGCCTAGTGGTTAATTTCTTAAGTGGGGTCTTTCTTGGGGGGTCATTTTTGGAGATAATAAGGATAACCTTGCACTAGTATTAGTTTAACCTAAGCTAGTTTTCATTTTTAGCTGTATCTAAAACTTCTGCCAGTACTGAAATAAATTTATCATTCATATTTTATATTAAAACAAATCTATCTCTTAGTTGTAATTAACTTTGTTTTTATACTTTTGAAGTGTACAAAAAACACTACCCTCCAATGCTTCATGACGAAGTGTGGCGCCTGGAAAAGATTGGGAAAGATGGAGCATTCCACAGAAAGTTGTCTTCTCAGGGCATAAAAACAGTTCAAGAATTTCTTAAACTAGCAGTTGTTGATACTCTTAAGCTAAGAAATGTATATATCTTTTCATCATATAAACTTTCATTTATGAAGTAACTGTATGAAACTAATGATTTTTTTGTCAAATGTTTCTGCAACCAGATTTTGGGCGTGGGCATGTCAGACAAAATGTGGGAAGTGACAGTGAAGCATGCAATGACTTGTGACATGGGAAGCAAGTTGTACATTTATCGTGGACCACATTTTATTATTTTTCTGGATCCAATATGCAAATTAATTAGAGCAGATGTCAATGGACAGACATTTTCAAACAGAGATCAAATCTCCCATTTGAATAAGGTACAATGAATCATCTGGTATCATAGACTCAATTTGTCCCCTTAATTTCTATCTGGATTACACCCTTATGTTAGATTTTTCTCCTCGAATTCACTTTAGTGGATGTTGTTTTTGACACAATCAGCCCTATATAGACAAATTGGTGAGAGAAGCATATGCGAGATGGCCTAACTTGGAGGAGATAGATGGGGTTCTGAACGATAACATTGCTGTGTTAACCCAAGGTATCTTCCTTTAACCTATGCTGAATTATATATAATTAGAGAAATGCTAGCAATACTTTTTAAGAAATCTTATTGAGCATTTATCTATGAATTTTTAGATCTTTATAGAATTTAAGAACTTGAACAAATTTCCAATAGTAGCAGAATCTTTAACCTAAGAACTTAAAACATGTTCCACACGCAATAAACCCTATTATTCATTATATTGATCAAATTGAAGTTTTTATTTGGTTTCAGAGACAGTAACTGATGTTTATGTGAACATAATAACTGTAGGTGATCAAACTTCTGCATCAGTAGTCAAATATGATCAGAATCAGTATTACAGTGACAAATCAGCCAGCTATGTTGCAGATAACAACACACAAATGGGGTGCTGCGAGTGGTCACTGAATCAAGGCTATAGCGCAGCCCCGTTTGCAAATGGCTTTCCTTTTATTTTCTCAGCAACAGAAACAGATGGAGACATGACGGCTTCAGGTTCTAGCTCTGTGGATGTTGATGGAGCCACAACAAGGCAGAACTAGGTGCATCAAAAGTTGCAGCACTTATGTACAGTATATTTATATAATATGTAGGTAGCTACTTACAAATATGTATGAGATTTTTGTGTAATTCATGAAACTTATACATGCTTGTAAGTGGTGATCCTGAAGGATGTGTCCATGCAAAAAAAAAAAAAAAAGAAAAAAAAAAGGTCTAAATAGCATTAGTAGTAATGTGTTTTTAGTTTCTGCTGCATATGTATATACAATCTAGTATAAGCAAAGTGGAGGAATCAAATCTGGCTTAGCTTAGAGGTTCAGTTCCAGGAGGATCATGTGAATGATTGGAATGGTTTATGTTGTGTTTCTCTATCACTAAATGTGAGCTATCACAAAGCAGTATGATGTCTTGTAAAATAACATCTATAACGTAAGTAATATACCTTGTTTGGTTTAGTTTTCCAAATTGTGGTTTTGGTTTGGATGTTTTGTTTTGTTTTGTTCTTTTCCAATTTCAAACCTTTAAAAAATTCGTTGGATAATAAAAGAAAATTGATCTAGAGAAGTTTTTCTGGGAGACCATAATAGCTATTGAAAAAGGCATCTGAAACTGGATGTATTGCTTCATATATCTAAATTTAAAAGAACTATTTATATATTCTAGTGGCTAACCATGTTAGAATTTTTTTTTTCTCTTTTATTGATTGGTATATTTTTTGTTTGGAAACTTCATAATAGTACCTACAAAACAATTTCTTACTTGGAAAACGAATGATGTGACCACTTTCTCCCTATTTTGTTCTCTCCCTTTCAGTTTTCGTTTTCTTCAGCAATAATTGTTCTTTTCCTTGTGGTCCTGAAACCATGTTTTTGGCATTATGCATTGCACTATAGAACAAAACATTAAGAAATCTCTCCATTGAAATTTAGTATCTTGCCACTGTTTCTAGAGCTCTGTGATAAGATGTTCCAAGTGAGATTTTTTTAAAGCATTTCCAATGGTTGTACCGCTGAAAGAAAAGTTCAAATTTACTTGACCCTTTGCATTTTGTGTGGATGAAGAGTTTTATCATTTTTAAGCTATTTGAAAAAAATTAAATTTGAATTAATTTTATTAAATATTTTATTTATGCAAGCCAATTTAAATTTATTGAAATTCAATTATCTCTTTACCAAATGCAATTAATAATTAAAAAAATATCAATATTAATAATTTTGAGGTGGTTTTGATTGATGCTATCAAAGAAAAATTTAGTAAGATTTTCTTGTTGACATTGACAAAAAGAATTTTGATAATATTGGCTGAAATTTGTTTTAGTCAGCATTAGAAAAGAAAATCTTAATAAACTTTTAATAAATAATAACATTGGTATTGATAAGGACACATGTTAATTAAATATATATATATATATATATATATATATATATATATATTTCACATGATAACCCTTATTTAATGTCATGTAAGAAATAACATTGACAAAAACAACTATTACAATAATAAAATAATTCTAATAATTTAAATAAAAAATATAACTCTTATCAACATTAATAAAAAAATAAAGTGACCTCAATCAAAATTAAGTTAAAAAAAAAACTCATCGATATGATAATATGAAAAATTAAAACATAATTACTGGTTACATAAAATTTAAAATTATTTAATTTTTAATACATTCATAATATTATATAATTTCAAATCCTTCTAAAATTTATAGCCGAAATAACATATTATCATAAAAGATTTCAAATTATCTATAAAAATAATACTCTCTTAAAATTCTTAATCCAAAGAAAACATTAATTATTATTTGAAGGAGAGTTTGCATTATTAGTGGGATAAAATCAAAAGTTAATTATTATGAGATATAATAACTGTACATAAAACGTTGATGCTTTGTACGACTTATTTATTTATTTATTTTGGTCTACTTTCATTAGTTTATACATAAATTTATCAAATATGCTTTCAAAATTTAGAATTCAAATCTCATTAGAGAGATTTTTTTCATTAGTGGAACAGTTTTAAATCTCTTCAAAACCCGAGTTTAATGTATTAGTCCTTTACATACTTGTTTTTAGAAGTTTTTTCTTTCAAAATTTTGAATTGAAATCTCACTGGAGAAAATCTTTCTATTAATGGATCAGTTTTGAATCTCCTGAAATCCGGATTTTAATTATTAGTCATTTACAAGCAGAAGTTTTTCTTCACATACCAAACATACTCCTCTTCCTCTTTGTTCACCATTTTTTGAGCTTCTTTTTGTTGCCTTCAGTTGAAAGTTCTTGTTATCTCCTAAAAACTTTGACATCCATAGATAAATATTTTGGAATCCATTAATACATCTCATATTATACATTTTAAATATATTAATATATTTTAAATTATAAATTCTGAAATGTAATTTTAGATTTAAAATTTTGAAATAAATTAAACATTTCAAATTACATGATTTAAAATGTATTAATACATCATGGAATGGAATGTATTTTTGTCTCGTATTATTCTAGAATATACACAAAACATCAAAATAGGTTATGGATTGAGAAATTTGAAACAAGTCGTTGTATAAATCAAAATTATGAGTGTTTTTGACATTTTACTACCCCAATTTCAAACCAGGGCGTGCAGAATGCAATGGTTTTTATTTTTTTAATTTTATGCCTTTCCTATGGGCCTAAGAAGGGATATTATTGCAATCTGGGCTCTTTCTTTTTACATATTCATAGCTTCTTCCTACACCATCACACAGTATATGAAATGCCAAAACTATTCTTTGATTGAAATATTTTAGATTGACTATTCTAAAATGATTGAAAGATTTTAAATATAGCACTTATTTAAGTCCTACTCTTAATTCTCAAGAAATAAGGAGAGGATGTCTCTCTGCCCACCTTATATTAGTGATACTAAGGTGAACCTTACTCACTTTGTCAAGTTAATTTTTCATGAAGACAACATTCTTTATTTATTCTAAAAGTTACCTGAATTTTAAATAATATTAATCTAAATGTGATTATTTTGATTTTGAGACAACTTAAAAATAAATGTTAATAATAATAATCTATTGTATAAAATAAAAAATAATTGATACATAGGTATATATAAAAGTAACTATATCCTCAAAGATCAGTCTTTTTTTTTTTTTTTTCCCTCAAATGGTACAATTCAAGTTAGTATTTTTCAAAATAGATAAAAAAAAATTATTATCAAAATGGGTCAATCATACCAACCAAACATAATTTCTTAATAAAATTATGCTAGCTAAACTCCTTCATTTAATAAAAAAGAGATTGTACTGACATGATTTCAATTAATATTTTAAGTGAAAATGGTAACACAATTTCTTTATCATTTGTCTTTAAAAAAATTAAAATAATTAATTGAAAATAATTATTTATAACTGAAACTTTTGTATGAATTTGATTATCATTAAACAAATTATTTAAATATACAATTAATATGTTAATTGTAACCAGAATCAATATATGTTAACAAGTTGAATGGTATTATTACTTTTATTATATTATTTAAATATATGTTTAATATATTTAATGATAATCCGAATCTAAATTTAAAATAAAAGTTTCAATCGTAAATAATTATTTTTTTTCCAAAAAAAGAAATACAAACAAATTGTGTCATATGTATATGATATTATTTAAGATATTAATTTTCTCGTAATAAAATCATATTTGCTCAACATGATTTATCTATTTTAGTAATAACATTTTAAATTATGCCATTATATGAAAAAAAATCTCAAATATGACTTGTTAATGATGTGTAAAATGCAAAGACTGTTAATTATATTATAATATAATTGATGATATTGTAAAATGCAATAATAATATATTTTATGATAGCACGTCGAGAAGAAATAAGAGACACAGGGCAGAGGTTCTGTATTTCGAATTTGGGGGGTTTTCTCTGGCGTGAGTTGCTATGGCCGCTCTGCAATACTTGGAATCACTGCGCAATTCGCAGCCTGAGCTCGCCGATTGGTACAATTCGCTGGCGGATCTGTATCAGAAGAAGCTATGGCATCAGCTCACCCTCAAACTCGAGCAGTTTGTCGCACTCGCCGTTTTTCAGGTTCCACTCTTTCTTTGCACTCCAGCTGTACTTTGTGTCTCTTTTGTTTCCACAATTGTTAGTTTAGGTTTTTATTTTGTTTATTTTTTGTGTCATTGTTGGTGTGAGCTTGATTTGGGAGTTAGGGGGGTTGTGGTCTCGAGAGAGTGATCGTGCTGCCCTTAGGGTTTTGTGTTGGGGTTTTGAGTTGTTGTGTTTGGGACGGTGGGAAAGATGGGAACTTTTTTCACTTGGATGGTTTTGGTTTTCGTTAGGGATCCGAAGATGTTGGGTGGGAAATGTGGATTGGGATGTTAAAAGATTGAAATTAGGTTTTTGCTGGAAAGTAAATATTTGGGCACCTTTTTTGGATTTGGGTTTTACAGTTTTAGTTATTTAGATTTGGAGGGGAGTGACGAGTGAAGATTTTTAGCGACCTGGTATATTATGGTTTAAAGTGTGGACATGTGTGTTGTGGTAACTAATAGAACACAAGAGACTAGGAACTAAAAGAGCTCGAAGAATTTCAAATTTCAGGAAGTTGAACATCGACACTTTCTTTATATAGAGAAAAACAGAGAAGAGGAATTACAGTTGTCTATCAAAAGCAAGAGAGCTTTCATTTATGTTCACACTAACTATTTATAGAGTTAGTTAGCTGTCGTAAGCTAACTAATTTTGTTATAACTACTTAGGTAACTACTAAAAGGCAGACTAACAATTTCCACCCCTTAAGAAAATCCTTGTCCTCAAGGATTACGAAAATATGGAAATTTTCTGAGAAGATCAGAGTAATATTCCCAAGTTGCATCTTCAGGACACTGATTTTTGCCTCACTGCCTGTTTTCTCTTTTTGACAAAGGTTCTGTCAAGAATGGCTTCTGGTTCCTTTCCACCAGAAAAATTGGTAATATGGCGAGGCAAAAATGAGGAGTTTGTAGCATCACCAATGTTTTAATTTAACTGAGAAACATAGCATAGATTGTGAATTTTGAAAAGTTCTTGGTAACTGTAACACTTAAGCCACTGCCCTGACCTTATCAATCACAGGAAAAGGACCACAGTACTTAGGAGCCTATTTCTCATTACTTCTAGTTGCTGCTGAGCCTTGCCTATGGGAATGAAGTTTCAAATAAACCAAATCTCCTACTTGAAACTGTCTGTCAACTCTATGTCTATTGGCCTATTGCTTCATTCTGTCTTTAGCTCTCCTCAAATGGAACTTTGGAACTCTTAACATCTCTTGCCTTTTTGTAAGACTTCTGTCTAATAACTCCCCGGGATTGTGGTAATCTCTCAATGAAGTCCATAGAAATATATTGCCATACAGGCCCTGGAATAGGAAGAGGTTGCAACAAGACTGGAGAAGCTGTTGTTTCATATCTATTTGTTTACACACTGCATTTTCTAACTAGTGGGTTGTTTCGTTGATTGTTTTGGCTCTGGTTTGGGTCAGGTCAGGGGACCTATTTTTTTTTTCTTTTTTTTAAATAGTTTTTGGGTTGGGTCATGCTGTCCAACCTGCATTCTATAATATTAAGAGGTTTTCAATCTTTTTTAGACATGGTTTGGGTTGGGTTGCTTGGCCCAGATCGTTTCTTTTGTTGTTTTAGGGTTTCAGATTGTTTTTGGGCTGGGTGTCATGACCCAACTCATTCATCTCTTTGTTCTTGACAGGCATTCTGCCATGGCCATTTCAAATGCCATGTCTGCCTTGCGTTTTGTGGCTGCCACAACTCACCATAAAAACCAGCCACCCTATCACCTTTTTCTGGTGTCTGAGTGATTTCTGCATAGCGCTTCCATGGCCACTATTTAACAACATTGGTTGTTATACCCCGAAGTAGAACTTTCCTGACCACTTTATTGCCTCTACTTAACTATTGCATATGATATTATGTTTGATTCCATTATGTTAGTCATGGCACTCATTCTTCTAATCAACGATCAACTATTATGTTGTACGGTTTGTGGATATTGCTATTTTCTTTTTCTTCTAATATAATATTTCTTTACCTTTATTGAAAAAATTCACTTTCTGGCATGTATTCTTATTATAGTTCATAAATTTTTTTGTTTTATAGTTGGTCATTGCTAAAATTTTCAGGCGGGCGATGCATTGATTCAATTATATCACAATTTCATCACAGACTTCGAGACTAAAATCAACCTTCTGAAGCTTGCACATTTTGCTGTTATAGTTTCTCGGCAGTATTCTGAAAAAGAAGAGGCGATTAGTTATCTTGGAGTAGTCATTGAGAAACTGCAAGCCACCAGAGAACAGCGCATAGAAGAACCTATCCTTTACATTAAGATGCAAATAGCATTATTCAAGCTTGAGCAAGGTGACCTGAAGGAAAGCAAGAAACTCCTAGAAGATGGGAAGGCTACACTTGACAGCATGACGGATATTGATCCATCTGTATATGCCAGCTATTACTGGGTATCATCTCAATATCACAAGACCCGCCAAGAATTTGCAGAGTTCTACAAAAGTGCCCTTCTCTATTTGGCATACACATCAGTGGAGTCTCTATCAGAAGCATTCAAGCTGGTGTGTCATCACAATTGTTGTAAATTTCCTTTTCTGTTGTCTCAAATTATGGCTATTTAGTTAAACTGGTTACTTTTGGATAACTTATGCTTTGTATTGCTAGGGAGATTAAAAGCCAAAAAGTCCGCCATATAAATAGAGTGGTTGGCACAGCAGCTTATAGCAGAAGCCGTGGCTGCAATGTGTTTATACACACATACATACAAATTAAAGTTAAAAAACTGTAAAAGTGACAAATATATTAAAAACAACATGAAACTAAAACACGTAACTTTTGTCTATGTCTCAATCTCATGATTGTCATCACATAACAATAGGGCAATACTAAAGACACAATGACTCATTGCAAAACAAATCCTCATACTCGTCATCAAAAGAGGCATCTCTTTTAGCTTCCTCTCCTAACGTTTCCAAATTAATATTTGACAATCCTTCTTCTAATTCTTCCTCCTCACTACTATTTTCTCCAATTCTTAAACTAAAACTCCTTTCTAGTTTCAGAAGCTCCACCTTAACCTTTTATAGAATACTCTTTGAGATGATGTTCCATCTTGACCCTCTCTGTTTGCTACTTGCTTCCTTTTGTTATCCATCAAGCTCCTTAACTACAAATAGTGGATGGTGATGGCTGTCAAAACTTCTTGAATTAGGCAACCCTGGTTGTTACCGTTGCAGATATGCATATTCTTTCTGAATTGTGCAAATTGTATTTTCACTCAAACAAAATCTGTAGGGGAGAGGAAGAAGGAAGATGACAATGATAAGGAGCTTGATAATCGGTGATACTTCCCAATGGCAATGAATGTGTTTTTCTGCACATCCAATTGTTGGTAATAAGGAGTGATAATTATTCTCTTGAATCACATATTTCTCATATGGAGTTACTCATATATATATATAGGCACACACACACACACACGGGAGCACAAAGCTCATGGCAGCTGCAGTCCAATTATATGTTGTCCTGTGGTAGTTAAAGCTAGTTGATGTGTCTAACCATGCTTTGTCTACGTAATATTTATCTACTATGTATTAAAATTTTAGCTTGTTTATTATTATTTTGCTGCTTCATCCTGTCTTTGCAAATGTCATTGCGTCATCCATAGAAAGATTAATGTGGAGGAGTCTGAAGATAGGTTGATGCATTTTCTTTAGTAGAATGGAAACTTCATCAGAGGTTTATAAATACATTTTGGTGCACCATGTTTTATAAGGGATGATCTGAGGTTATAGCAGAGTTCATAGTAGTCTATCTCATTTATGGTTTGTTTCTATTTGTCTGCAAATTTTATATCAATTAATGTGCTATTTTTAATTTTTTAGGATTTAGCATTTGATTTGTCCCTCTCTGCCCTTCTTGGGGACAACATCTACAACTTTGGAGAGCTACTTGCCCATCCTATAGTGAGTAATTACACCAAAAAATTTGGAGCACCTATTTTCTGAAATTTCTTTGTTTCAACTATCTTTTTACTATGTTGGTTCACACAGCCTAGAATATGTTAAACAGATCAAGAGCCTTCTAGGGACAAAAGTGGAATGGCTTTACTATATTCTGCAGGCATTCAATTCTGGTGATTTAGTACGATATCAAGAATTGTGCCGGGTAGATAATGCAGCTTTAAGAGCCCAACCAGCACTGGTTCAGAATGAACAGAAGTTGTTGGAAAAAATCAACATTCTCTGTCTGATGGAGATCATATTCAGGTGTATAGTTAATTAGATTGCATTGTCACCCTTGTTGAGTTGTATTTAATAACCTGTTTTGTTTTCATTGCCAATTCAAACTGATTGCCATTTCTTGCAGTCGGCCTTCAGAAGATCGAACTATTCCCTTGAGTGTAATTGCTGAGCGTACAAAACTTTCTATAGATAATGTGGAACGTCTCCTAATGAAGAGCTTATCTGTAAGTTGTAGTAGAAGTTATAAGGAAAACAATGTAGAAAATTTGTTTGATTTTTTCTTTGCAACCATTTAAGTAGTACACTTTCAACTCATGCATTTCTATAAATGTGAAATTGCTTATGATGTTTTCTTGTTTCTTCTCGTTTTTAGTAGTGTATATTATTTTCTACCAAGGCTTGACCTACAATGGCAATTAATCAGTGTTTTAAGCTTATATTCTGTTTGGGAATGGAGATATAAATTATAATGTAACTGGTATTTTGTTAAATTCTTGAGCTGTTGACATGTCCCTACTCAGTTGAAGAATTATGTTGTGTTGATTATTACTTATAAAATCTATAGTTCATTATTTTGAGTTTTAGTTGTTAACCGTGATACATAAGCAACACCCAATGATGTACTTTTGCCATGCTGAAAATGACCTTCCCATCTCGTGGCCGATTTGTCAAAGTGTGTGGTATGACCTTCCTGATCAAACATGTTCAGAAGTGCTTTTGATGCTTGATTTCATTTCAGGCATACGTAATTTCTTGCCTATTGTTGGTAATAGGTTGCAATTCAAATAATCTGTTTTGACTTTGATTGCCTATTAGATAATTCTTTGTATATTTCATTGGCAATTAACTCTATTTTTATCACCTGAAAATTAAATACATCAATTACTAAGTGGGTTAAAGTGGGACAAGTCAATTGGTTGATTTAGAGAGTTTAATTGACATAAAGTGAAGAAGTGTATTCGGTTAAAATTTTGTTGAGCATTTGCATCTTTTACTAGGGTTTATAAATCATGGGAATTTTGCACGGAATGCGTTATTTATCTGATGTTAGAAGTTTGAACTGATTATTTGCCGTATTAAAGTCCAAAGGGTTTTGTCTTAGGTTCAAAGTTGAAATGCTTTTTTTGGCTGTTTGGAATTGGTGTTCTGTTAACTTTTTATTCTTGCTTTTATCTTGTCCTTTCATTACATCCTGAAGCTGCTTTAGACGTGGGATTTTTTCCCATTCAAACAAATATGTTGTTTTTACTTGTATATGTACACCTTATCAGTGATTAAGCACGGGGTCTTGTTGAATACTGTGGCTGGGCTTTAGAAATACTTACTTTACTCCTTAACTGAATGTTTATTACGACAAGTACAGAAGACAACTTCAGTTTTAATGTATTTGTAGCATTATGTACTTGTTTCAAATAATTTTTAGTTGTCCATGAATTGTTCTAAGCAAAGCAATCGGAAGTTTCTTTAATTGAATTTCTGCATTTTAGAACTTCATTATTATTGAGGTTTCGGCAAATAACGTTTTAAAATTTAAAGCTTGAAAATGAATATCTTTGTTTGCAGGTGCATCTAATTGAGGGTATAATTGATCAAGTTGAGGGCACAGTGCACGTTTCCTGGGTGCAACCAAGAGTTTTGGGTATACAACAGATCAAATCCTTACGGGATAGACTTGACGGTTGGATAGGGAAAGTACACACTGCATTGTTGTCCATCGAGGCAGAAACGCCTGATCTAATCGGATCGTGATTTTTCTTTATTTGTTTTCTGTCCTTGTAACAATTTCTTAGGTTAAAGAGAACACATTCTAAGGCGACAAAAGATGAGCAGACTTCCAAGTGAGATGGAGCCTGGTTTGCCTGCTGCTTTCTGAGTCATTGCTGGAAAGAGCAGCCCTTGTACTTGGCTTACAAATTGTTGGTTCTATGCTTGCAAACTTACAGACAACCCAGGCCGTTTTTACGCATTAGTGTGATGACAGACTATGTATCTGGAATTTTATTTGATACGGCCATTTTTACTGACTTTTAGAAGTATTTTTCTTGAAGAGTCCCAATTTTTCATCCACTTTGATCTGGGTGGTACTTGCTATGAGCTGAATCTCCTGTCTGTTATTTTAACTTCTGTTATTTGTGCGAGGCTGTTTTCTTTGTAGCAGCAATAAAATGATGACTTGACACGATTGGTGATACAGATGCTAAATGTTTTAACACGTTGCTGAACAAAACTTTTTTTCTTATAGGATAAAAGTTATTAGAAATTAAAGTTGTGTCGATTTTTTCTATCGTTGTATGAAGAGTATGTTTTAGTGTGTTACTAGCAATTCTCATGGAAACATTTGGTTGAACCGCTTTGCGGTCTGATTAAGGTCATTTGTATGGAAAAAAAAGGTATTCGTCAAAGAAAGAATGAATTTCTTAGAGGTTTCACGATTTCATTTCTAAATACGGTCATTACGTTGACAAGTCCAATCAGAAATATGAACCGTAAGAAAATGTCGATTAAAACGATAGTAGAGAACGCAAATAGGAAATGAAAGCATTCAGAAAACAATGATTGAAAGTCAGAGTGGAAATCTGTTTGGAAGGCCGGAAGAGAGCTCTCGTTTATGAATTCATGACAATGGTTCTCGGGTTAGTTTAGATCAAATTGCAATGGATATATGGCTAGATGATTAAAATACTTGCATAAAGGATGTGACACTCAAATTTTGCATTTTAATATAAAACAATATAACATTTTCTCGTGGATGGTAATCTGTCTCAAGATATCAGATTTTCGACTAGCCAAACTGCCCAAAAAATGAAAGCATTTTTTCTGTTAGATGGTAGAGGAACAATTGTGTATGTAGCTCCAAAAGTGTTGAATACATTTTTATTTTAAAAACTGAAAAGGAGAAAATATTTTACAAAAAGAAAATTTAAAAAATTACTCTTCTAGAATTTAAAAGAAATTAAAACATATAATCTATTTTTAGAAAATGCTGCTAGCCTGCAGTTTTTTCTTTAGCTGTCATAGAAATGTAAATGAAAGTAAATACAAAAATTGCTATTTTGTAAAATCCCCTTAGCCTATATTTGTGGAACATATATAAACGTGTATAAACCGAACTCCTAGCATTAAAAGTCCAAAAGAGTATAGTCTCATTTCCTTATCTCTAACTCAAAGTTGATTATATATTTTTTTTAATAAAACGAGAAAAAAATTAAATTAAAATTGATAAAGAGTGGTTGGTAAAGAGTTTTAGTTTTAGTTATTGCACAATTAATTTAGGAGGTTTGTTTTGAGCAGTTTTACATCATAGTAAATGTTATTTTTGTACTGGTAATTCAAAACTTGATTGGATTGAACATTTTTCCCTTTCCAGATTCAATATGTGTATATTTTATAAGTACAACTCTTTACTTATTTCAGTGGCTATTCTCTAATTAGCATTATAATTTTATCTTAATATCTCAAGTAAACCTTTAATATTGACTTTTATAATCTAGATTAATCAGGTGGAATTTTAATTATCTTTTATTTCAAAATTTAAGACTCAGACTTTTCAAAGTTATAAACGTCATTTAGTTTGATTTGGATATGTTCTGTAGTTGATCATTTGCCTCACCAACAAACAAGGCCTCTCACATTGTTCCCCAGCAAATTAAGGCCCCTCTCAGATTTCTATCATGCCTCATCCTCTTGTTCCACCTCCTTCTTCCCTCATCAACACCCTTTTATTCTTCTCACTCTTATTCCAAGCATATGTATCTAGTGATGATGAAGGGTACACAACATGTGAACCTTTTAGCTGTGGCAAAGTCAACAATATTAGCTACCCTTTTTGGAGTAAGGACCAGCAAGAGTATTGTGGGCATCCAAAGTTCAAGCTTGATTGCCAACAAGGCAACGTGACAATTGACATCATGTCACAGACATTCCAAGTCATTGACATCAATCAAACATCTAAGGTTTTGGAGATTGCAAGGTTGGGTTTATGGGCTGACCCTTGTACTAATGATTATGTCAATGTGAAGTTGGATGGTGATTTCTTTAACTACACTTCTAAGGATGATGAGTACACGTTGTTATATGACTGCGGTTCTCTTGGATATACGTCTGGTAATGTGATTCCTATTCAATGAATAGTGATTATGAGGCCCTCAAAGACAGGGGTCACGGTAATAATCCCCATTCAATGTCGACTTGACAGAGAGTTGGGTCACATAATTGACTACAAATTATACAAATTTATAGAGAAATCTAATAAAAAAACTGACTACAAATTATTCCAGTAATCATTGAGCTAATTGTTTGAATTAGGGAGAGAGGGAGAGAGCGGGTCTTGTTTTGGGAATAGTGAAATGTTTTGTTTGGGAGTGAAGAAACTAAGAGGAAAGAAGGAGGTAGTTTCCTATGGTGCTGAGAATAACTGCTTCTCTAGCTTTGATTTATGCGAGAGAGGGTTCCGAGGGAAGGCAGAAGAAGTGTGAGAATGAAGGACAACCATAATCACATCCACGCCACGCCCCTTGCGTTGGCACTCGCCGTGTGCTGGTTGGTCTTGATCGCTTTGCCACACTCCCACTCCCACTCCCAACCGCCGCCGCCGCTTTGTGGTGAGCAGTCATACATGTGCAACATAAGCGTGAGCGCCATCTTGGATCCTTTCTGGGAACAGATTCCACACTCTCAATGTAACGGCGGCGACGCATCATCCCTGCTCATCTGCTATACTGTTCATGAATTTCAAAATTTCACAGTGAAAAAGGTGAACCACACCTCTCACACCATGACAGTGGTGCCAACACACACTGTGAAGGATGTTTGTTCTCCTGGATTCTTTGAGATTTACGATAATTTGAACAACCATCTGTTACAGTATTACGGGTCAGTGCACAACGTCATGGTATTCTTCGATGGTTGTGGTGGTGACATCCCGGATTTCCCTTCAAAACGCAAATTTAAGTGCGGGTATGATGAGTATTATTTTGAGGAGGAATACAAGGAGTATGAGATGCTCCACAGATACCCAAAGCTTAAGCAGTGCATGGGACGTTTGCTGGTGGCCACTGCCGCTCCTCTCGAACAGTATGATGATAGTAATGATGGAGCTGCAGTTCTGAAAGAAGCTCTCAGGGATGGGTTTGGGGTCTACTATGCTCTTCCTCGTGATTGTACAAGATGCAGTCACAGTAACGGAATTTGCGGGAGCGATAGAGACGTAGTTTCATGCAAATACTATTGCCCAGGTCAACACTGTTCTCAAAGTACGTCTCCTATCTCTTTGTTCGCTATTCCTCTCGTATCTTACATATTTTTTATTATTTATCGACAAAGTTTATTAATATTTATTAAAAAGAAAAAAAATTAACAGTTTTTTTAATTACACTTATCTTTGATTCAGAACACGTGAGAGACAGAAAAAATTATTTAATATATAAAATAAAAAAATTTATTAAGTGGAAACAATTGACTTATATATGGGATAAAATTTTAGGTCAATCGAGATAAATTTCGTATTTATAAAAATAAGTAAAGTTAGAAACTTAAATGATTGTTTCCTCTACTGAATAATAAGATTTGGTTTCTCCATATATTCATTTTTTTTTTCTACAAAATTGGTGCTGAAAATCAAATCATTCACTTACTCCGGTTTTCCTCCCTCATAGTCACAATATTACTGGATTTTAAAATCTTTCTCTTTAGAATTTACATAATAGCTACATTTCTAACTCCTCTTGTTTGATATATAGATTCTTCTTGAGTAAATTTTGTTTCGCATACAAAATACACGTGTAGTGTTTTAACCAAAGTAAACATAAGTATGGATTAATAAAACTTAATATGGTAATTATAATGAAAATAATTATTAGTTAATATATTTTTAACTTGTACATATTTACTCAAAAAATAACTGGGAGGTTTCACTTACTTGCTTTTGTTGACTAGACTTTGAGGTTGACTGCACATTTTTCCTGGTCTTGCTGTGTCATTCTCAGTTACTGCCCTACAATATTATTAGGTGGCTGCTGCTTTCTGGTCTCACTTGACCCAGTCAATACCAAATTAGCAAATTGTCCTTTTAATTCAATTGTTTGGTTAAGTATCTAATTTTTTTAAATATTTTGTTGTTTCTGATTTTTTGTTTTATATAAAACAAGAGTTGCTGACTGCACAATTAAATAAAAAACCGAAGCTCATCTCAGTTATAAAAATTAAATAAATAATGATATTTTGACAATTTTTTATTTTATATATAATATTTGATAAATTTATTATAATGATTTAATGATATAATATTTGAAATTTATTTTATTAACTTTGATATGTACATTATTATAATTAGTCATGAAGTAATTGTATATTTATCAAAGAAAAAAGAACTTCATTCAAATTAAATAGCATCATCACTGATATTCCATTTGTGTTGATGCTTATATATAACTAACAAGAAGTGAATTCTGCAAACTTCCATTGGAAGGTACACGCCACTACGAACATAACTAAAATATCCTCCCTCACTGTACCACATCACCACATACCTGTATTGCAAGAGGTATAACATTGCAGACGAAGAACAGAGAGAATGTGAAAAAATGCTTACCCCGCAAAACTTGTGAAAGATTCATTTTAAAAAACACATTCAGAAAGATATATAAACTTTTAGGAAAACTTAAAATGTTTGTTCTGGAATACATTTCATGCTTTAAAATTTTGTTATGGAAATCTTATTTTAAAAATTATGTTTTAAAAAATATGTTCTGAAAAATTTCTAGAACAGATAATTCAAAAATTCACTTGAAAGAAGAGTAAAATTTATCATTTTAAAACTTTTGGAGTGTTCCAAAAAATTGTGAAGGTGCAGGAAGACAAAACCCTATGACTAACGAGTTAGAAATCAGAAGCCACTCACATTCCATAGTTACATCTTGCGATGTAAAATACTATAAAATAACTTTATCTTTTTGTGGTTTAACTAGTTGGAGGACAACCATATCTGTTGAATGAGAAGTACAGATAATTATTAGTCTTCAGATTTGGTAACCGAAAATTATATTATTTCACACCCATTTTGTTTTTCTTACATCTATCGTTTTAATAATAAAATATTATGTTTAACTACTAAATATAAATACAAATAACATTTTGAAATAAAATAATAATATTTATGGTTGTTAAATGCTGATAAACTATCATTATCCTATTAAAAATTGTGCAGACACATACACTGCAATATTTTAATCCCCTTTACCGAACTCTGCATCAGTATTTCTGAATTCCTTTCTATAAAAAAAAATCTCTTCTTTTAGAAGATAATATAAACATGTATTAAATAAACTCTTGGCATCAAAAGGGAAAAGTTAGAAGGAGAGAGACTCATTCCCTTATAATATTACCCCACATGCAGTGCTACTAAATGGTTTCTTTGAATAAAGGGGTAGGTAGAGTGTTTAGTCTTAACTTTAATGTAATATCAGTTTGCTTGTTGCGCAATTAGTTTTTGACTACAGTTTTGTTGGAAAAATACACAGTATTTTTTTATAAAGTCAGATTTCTGAGAGTGAAATCACAGCGAAATAATTGGACACACCAATTTGATAACGGAGTTCGGCTAATACTGTCTACGTCTCCGGACTGCTGCAGATAATTTAATAATAGAAAATTGTACACTGTGTTTATAAAACACTCATAATCTCACACTACCCACAACCCAATTACACCCGAGAATCCTAATTTTTCTCTCTTAGAAAAATTTCTCTCTCACTCACGGATGAATTCTTACTCACGGATGTTTCTCTCTTTTTGCTGGGATGATATTCTGAAGGATGAACTTTGCTATTTATAAGGAATTGCTAGTACTGTGCATCATTAAAAAGTCAAGAAATTAAGCACCTTCTGAATTAGGTGCAGGAGGCGCTGCCCACGTTTGCAGCTTTTGTTGACGCTGCCCACCTTTGCAGCTATTGTTGACTAACAAGTTTTCCAGCAAAGCACATATTATTATTTGTTCTGGTCAGTTCAACCCTGTATATAGCCACTTTCTTCCCACCTTCATTGTATATATTTTGTGGCACAGAAGACAATTTCTATTTTAAGATTTCTAACCTTTAATAATGATTTTTAATAATATAGATTATCAAAGATAAAACTTATAATTAGAAAATAACACCAAAAGCATCACATTGTTCCCTGCAAATTAAGGCCCCTCTCAGATTTCTATCATGCCTCATCCTCTTATTCCACCTCCTTCTTCCCTCATCAACACCCTTTCATTCTTCTCACTCTTATTCCCAACATATGTATCTAGTGATGATGAAGGGTACACAGCATGTGAACCTTTTAGCTGTGGCAAACTCAACAATATTAGCTACCCCTTTTCAAGCTTGATTGCCAACAAGACAACGTGACAATTGACATCATGTCACAGACATTCCAAGTCATTGACATCAATCAAACATCTAAGGTTTTGGAGATTGCAAGGTTGGATTTATGGGCAGACCCTTGTACTAATGATTATGCCAATGTGAAGTTGGATGGTGATTTCTTTAACTACACTTCTAATGATGATGAATACACTTTGTTATATGACTGCGGTTCTCTTGGACATACGTCTAGTAGTGTGAATATTGGAGGAGCAATACCATTTAGTTGCCCCATAGATGGTGGTTTTCGAGATGCATACTTTGTGCTGAGTACTGAAGTGGTTAATTTTAAGAGTCTGGGGTGCAAGAATAGCATCAGTGTTGCTGTTCTAAGAGAGGCTGTGAAGGGTGATTCGGTTGTGAAAAATGTTTTACATAAAGAATTTGAGGTTGGATGGAGTGGTGTGAATGAAGATCAGTGTGATGGTTGCACAAGATCTGGTGGAAATTTATTTTATTAACTTTGATATCTACATTATTATAATTAGTCATGAAATAGTTGTTTATTTGTCAAAAGAAAAAAAAAAAAAACTAAACTTCATTCAAATTAAATAGCATCGCCACTGATATTCCATTTGTATTTGTGTTGATGTTTATTTATAACTAACAAAAAGTGAATTCTGCAATCTTCCATTGGAAGGTTCTCTCACCTACTTTCCTTTGTGAGCATTCAACTTTTGACTAGTAGCAATGTGGTATGGACAAGCCCACCTATGAAACTACAAAAGGGTGTTAACCTACTTCCACATCTTTGTAAAGGAGCCAATAACTGATTATCTTTTGTTTTGTTTTCATCTATATTTTCAAGCTTCAATCATAAACCCCATTATAAAATAGTAGCATGTTTTCCTGTAAGAATTTCCACGGTACACACCTACCAACGACTTTGAAGTTTCCTCTAAATGCCTGCCTATATTCCACACTATATCTCTTCTCTTCTCTCCTCTTCATTCTTTTCAAATCTCGAGAACCAAATGATCCTTCCAATCTCCTTCCATTACATTAAGCCTCTGCTATGTATTATTACCACAATCTTCTTCTTGGCTACCACTGTTCTATCTTCTAATCCAAAATTCAAGGCCTGCACACCTAAAACTTGTGGAAATGGCCCATCCATTAAGTATCCTTTCTGGATTCCTTATGAACAAGAGTCATTTTGTGGCGATCCCCACTTTGAGATCACTTGCATGGACAAAAATCCAATTCTTAGAATTTCTAGTTATGATTTTCTAGTGAAAGATATCTCTTATTCTAACTCCTCATTTACTGTGGCCAACATAGCTGCCTATGAGGACAATTGTCCTGTTCCCTTATATAATTACAGCTTTCATGAAACTCCATTTACCTATAGTTCAGAAATTTGGAATCTCTCTTTCTTCTACAACTGTACCACAGAACCCATAGATTACCCCACTTACAAAGTAGATTGTGCTAGAAATGCTTCACATTATTCTTTTGCGGTTTTTCCCAAGGAGGCACTAGAGCACAAAAACTATTCCTTGAATGAGTGTCAGTTTATGGTTAATGCGCCATTTCACTCGACTGATGCTGTTAATTTCACTGGTTTATTGAGAATGAATTACATTGAGATTTTGAAGATGGGGTTTATTTGAATTGGACGGCGCCTGATTGCCAGTACTGTGAGAAAAGTGGTGGACGTTGTGGATTTGATGGCAATCAGTTTCTCTGCTTCTGTAAGGATAAGTCCTACTTAAAAAGTTGTGGTAGTGGTAGTAGTACATTTTGAACTATTGTGATCATATTTTTGTTCTTTATTCAGATCTGTGTGACATTTATCTTCCTTTCATGTTTTATTTCCACCATTTCCCTCTTTTGGGTAGAGATGCAATTTCTATTCTACAATGTCGCTTCAGAATATGCCAGCTAAAGAAGTATACCAGAACTTTGGCTTTTCTTTACCTGTCTGATACTCAGTTAAAGTATCTTCACAGATCAGATGATGATGTTTTCACAATTTATGTATGTATTTGGTTTACATAAATGTGTCTAGCCACAGTAATAGCCACGAGAAGTATTTGTATGTTGTAGACGCAGTAACAAAATCAACTGTGAAATTCTTTTGATATAATTATTTACTGTCTCATGAAAAGATTCAGCTACGGACCCAATGCTATACTGAGTTAGAAACTTGCCATCATAAATTTGAACCGGAAAACAAATATAGTATGGCAAACTTCTAAATTGTCTGATACTGTGCAGTATACAGTTATTGGTAATTCCCATTTCGCCTCTCATAAGGATGTCATGCTATTTTACCATGCCATAACCCATAGCTCGTACTTTCTTCTTGAGTCATTTGGTGAAATATATGTATATGTTTGTGTGTTTATGTTTACTATATGGCACAATGCTAACCCATCTCTGCTCTCCCTTGTATCTTTTGCAGACAAAGTGAGTTGGAGACTCAAAATGGTTACAGGTAATAGGTCCATTTTCTTTCTTTATTTTTTTCATATTTATTTCATTAATAGTTATATATTAATTGAAATTTGCTATAAGCATACATGTTGCATGTTGCTGCTTCCTCCTAATTTAGCCAATTCCCCTGTCCCTTTAATTCCTCCTAAAATTAGCTACCGTGTTCTTTTTTTTGTCATATCTAAAGAGTTGAATTTCCGAGGCATTTGAAATTAGCTTTAGTGTCCTAATTCTTATCTATTTAGTTTTTGTTTATACTGATAAATATTAACTTCTAGAAGAGAATTCAAATGTCTTTTAACTCCTAACTCTTCTAATATTATATCTATTAACAGCTCTTACAAGTGCTGCAATGGGAGTATTGGTATGCCTCATAATAGGCTGCAGAATATGTATGTCATCATCAGGAAAGGTTAAACTTCGGATGACTAACGACCAAGATATTGAAGTATTCTTAAAAGATCATGGAAGTCTAGCACAAAAGAAATATAAATTTTCGGAAGTCAAGAAAATGACCAACAACTTCACAGTTAAACTGGGTGAAGGTGGGTTTGGTGTTGTATATAAAGGAGAGATACGCAATGGTTGCCATGTGGCTGTAAAGATATTAAGTTCATCAAAAGGAAATGGCAAAGACTTTATCAATGAAGTTGCCAGCATAAGTAGAACTTCTCATGTTAATGTTGTTCAACTTCTTGGATTCTGTTTGGAAGGAAAGAAGAAAGCCCTTATTTATGAATTCATGCCTAATGGTTCCCTCGACAAGTTTATTAATAATAAGGGACTCGAAAGCACTCCAAACTTGAGTTGGGATAATTTGTTGCAAATTGCCAAAGGGATAGCCAAAGGACTAGAATACTTGCACAAAGGATGTAACACTCGAATTTTACATTTTGACATAAAACCACATAATATTCTTTTGGATGAGAACTTTTGTCCTAAGATATCAGATTTTGGGCTTGCAAAACTTTGTCCTGGACAAGAGAGCACAATTACGGTTTCAGATGCTAGAGGAACAATAGGATATGTAGCTCCAGAAATATGCAACAAACATTTTGGTGGAGTTTCACAAAAGGCTGATGTGTACAGCTATGGAATGATGCTACTAGAAATAGTGGGAGTGAGGAGCAATATTAATGCAGAAGCCACTCAAACAAGTGAATACTTTCCAGATTGGATATACCGCAAGCTGGAGCAAGACCAAGATTTGAGAACTGAGGTAATAGCCGCAGAAGAAAAAGAGATAGAAAGGAGAATGATTGTAGTTAGTTTGTGGTGCATTCAAACGTTTCCAAAAGATAGACCTACTATGAGTAGAGTAATAGATATGTTAGAAGGCAACATGAATTCTGAAGAAATGCCCCCAAAACCTGTTCTTTCTTCTCCCACCATTAGTGCCAGAATGGACCACTAGTTCTTTGCTGTCTGGGTAGATCTTACAAGTAAAAGATCACTCAATATACTTATGTTCTATATCTGAATTGACTTCTATAACATAGATTAAATCAGCTGGAACATGATTTTGTCTACATATGTACCAGAATGTTCAGAAATCAGCATTCCATTTTAATTTTTAAATTAGAATGGCCTGAGGATTTCTAATTGTCGTCTTCACAGAGAGCGTGGGTCACAACTTTAATAAATTGTCACAAATTTGAGAAGATTGGACAACATAAAAACAAAACAGGCCTAGAACAAGATAATTATGCGAATTTAATACATATGAATTTACTAAGAAAAACCTAATTTCTTAAATTAGGTTAGAACTAAAGTAACAAACAGAAATTACGCGTCGGTGATGTGTACTTCGTACTCTTTGGAACCTAAAATATTAACGTGAGATGATACTATACAAATTTATAGAGAAATCTAATAAAAGAATTGACTACAAATTATTCCAGTAACCATTGACCTAATTGTTTCCATTAGGGAGAGACTGAGTCGTGTTTTGGAAATAATAAAATGTTTTTTGTTGGGAGTGAAGAAACTAAAATGACGACTTGACACGATTGGTGATAGAGATGCTAAATGTTTTAACACATTGTTGAACAAACTTTTTTTCTTATAGGATAAAGTTTATTATAAATTAAAGTTGTGTCGATTCTTTCTATCATGGTATGAAGAGTATGTCTTAGTGTGTTACTAGCAATTCTCATGGAAACATTTGGTTGAACTGCTTTGCGGTCTGATTACGGTCATTTGTATGAAAGAAAATGTATTCGTAGAGGTTTTACGATTTCATTTCAAATACGGTCATCACGTTGATAAGTCCAATCAGAAATATGAACCGTCAGAAAATATTGATTAAATCGATAGTAGAGAACGCAAATAGGAAATGGAAGCATTGAAAAAAAGATTATTAAAAGTCAGAGTGGAAGTCTCATTTATAAATTTATGACTCTGACAAGCTCATTTACAGAAAAGGACCTGAAGCAATTGCACCCTTGAGTTGGGTCAATCTATATCAAAATGTAAATGAAAGTAAATACAAAAAAATGCTATTTTGTAAAATCCCCTTAGCATTAAAAGTCCAAAAGTAGTATAGTTTCATTTCCTTATCTCTAACTCAGTTGATTATATATATCTATATATATATATATATATATATATATATATATATATATATATTAATAAACCGATAAAAAAATTAAATTAACAATGATAAAGAGTGGTTGGTAAAGAGTTTTAGCTTTAGTTATTGCACCATTAATTTACTAGGTTTGTTTTGAGCAGTTTTACATCTGAGTAAATGATATTTTTGTACTGCTAATTCAAAACTTGATTGGATTGAACATTTTTCCCTTTCCAGATTCAATATGTGTATATTTTATAAGTACAACTCTTTACTTATTTCAGTGGCTATTCTCTAATTAGCATTATAATTTTATCTTAATATCTCAAGTAAACCTTTAATATTGACTTTTATAATCTAGATTAATCTGGTGGAATTTTAATTATCTTTTATTTCAAAATTTAAGAGTCAGACTTTGCAATGTTATAAACGTCATTTAGTTTGATTTGGATATGTTCTGTAGTTGATCATTTGCCTCACCAACAAACAAGGCCTCTCACATTGTTCCCCTGCAAATTAAGGTCCCTCTCAGATTTCTATCATGCCTCATCCTCTTGTTCCACCTCCTTCTTCCCTCATTAACACCCTTTTATTCTTCTCACTCTTATTCCCAACATATGTATCTAGTGACGCTGAAGGGTACACAGCATGTGAACCTTTTAGCTGTGGCAAACTCAACAATATTAGCTACCCTTTTTGGAGTAAGGATCAGAAAGAGTATTGTGGGCATCCAAAGTTCAAGCTTGATTGCCAACAAGGCAACGTGACAATTGACATCATGTCACAGACATTCCATGTGATTGACATCAATCAAACATCTAAGGTTTTGAAGATTGCAAGGTTGGATTTATGGGCCGACCCTTGTACTAATGATTATGTCAATGTGAAGTTGGATGGTGATTTCTTTAACTACACTTCTAATGATGATGAGTACACTTTGTTATATGACTGCGGTTCTCTTGGATATACGTCTAGTAGTGTGAATATTGGAGGAGCAATACCATTTAGTTGCCCCATAGATGGTGGTTTTCGAGATGCATACTTTGTGTTGAGTACTGAAGTGGTTAATTTCAAGAGTCTGGGGTGCAAGAATAGCATCAGTGTTGCTGTTCTAAGAGAGGCTGTGAAGGGTGATTCAGTTGTGAAAAATGTTTTACAAAAAGGATTTGAGGTTGGATGGAGTGTTGTGAATGAAGATGAATGTGATGGTTGCACAAGATCGGGTGGGAGATGTGGATACAATGCATCAATGGGTGGATTTATGTGTCTCTGCTCTAATCAACAATCTGATGGTGAGTTTTGTAACAAAATTCTAGCAAGGTCTCCAGCACCAACACCTAGACTAACACCAGCAAAGTCTCAGTTATCCTCTTACTCTCAAATATTTCCAATACAGTCTCCAGAGTCTCCTTCTTCGAGTATGTTTTCTTCCTTCTCTTGTTTTGATTAAGTACTCTTACTATATAATCTTATTCTTTTGGATGGTACTATTCAACTTTTTTTGAGGATCCAAATACCCTTCACGCTTCACATTGTAGACATTGAATGGATCTGTTAATTTGGTTTGTGTGTTAGGAAGACTTGTTTGCTTAGAATAGTACCAAATACCCTTTGATTTTTTTTTTTCCTTCATCTGTTCAAATTTTTTATACATAGATGGAACTATAGAAGACTGCGTTGAGATAACGGGTCAAATTTTAATAATGTCATATTTGGGTTCCCTAACGGCGTGTTTGGCATATATTGACTCTTAAATATTGACCAAGTGTTAATATTAAGTTTTTAAAAGTCTGCATATAACAATATGGTAATGGAATGTGCCATTTTTGGTGACTAGATGTTAGAACTTAAGATTTTTCATGGAAAGATGACAGGCTAAGTTACGTAACAAGCTGTACTACCTTTTTTGTTATAATTTTCCATGTGGGGGCAGCAACTACACAGAAGTCATGCATTATAAATCAACACTAGAATTAATGCATTGTATACCTACATCTATATCACCTTGCTTACATCCTTAGTCTCTTTCTTCTCATTAACCTTGCCACAATGCCATTGTCGGATCACAAGTACTTCATGTGTAACCAATAATATACAACTGTGGAATCGAAGACATTAGTTATCAGTTCTGAGGATGAAATCAACCCCGTTAGTGTGCAGTGATTATGAGACCTCCAACAACAAGTATCTTAATAAAATTAACGTAGGTTCTCAAAATTACAACACACTTAATACTAATGCAACTCTAAATTACAACACACTTGATACTAATGCAACTCTCTACCGCATGAAAATGATGGTAGATACTAATCATCAATTGTGATGATTGTTCCTCGGATTTCACAAACACTTTTCCTCTCCCAACACAGCCTGCAGGAATGAAATTGGCTTACACTTAGGCACTGCTTAAAAGAAGTTACTCAACTACCACTCCAACTGTTGACTTTTTATGTTCTAGAGTACATCTGAGCATTCCTAGGGAATATTTAGCTTGCAACATTCCTATACCCCTCCCTCTTTTGTTCTCATTCTCAATTTCCTTGAATTGCTGGAGTCTTGATTATGAATATAAAGTCCACCAATGGTCAATGGTCATAGACCTTTATTGCAGATGGGAAGAGAAAGAACTTAAAAGAGTTTGGCTTTTGTTTAATAGAATAAAGATGATGTTTCCATTATAAAGAACAACCTCATCCTTTCACACGTTGTTGGACACATTACTGTTTATATGTATAAGCAAAATT